>WLWI01003496.1_pt1 | contig 13473 bp, 8 predicted proteins | sample 6701501 | NCBI WGS metagenome assembly WLWI01 (sample SAMN12718690, study PRJNA515312) | sponge metagenome | isolation source: marine sponge | host: Mycale hentscheli | place: New Zealand: South Island, Marlborough, Capsize Point | collected 2014-11-01
TGTTTGTGTGTGTGTGTGAGTAGAAAAAGAGCGTGTTTGTGTGTGATAGAAGAGCGCGTTTGTGTGTGTGAGAGCGTGTTTGTGTGTGAGTAGAAAAAGAGCGTGTTTGTGTGTGTGAGTTGAAAGAAGAGCGTGTTTGTGTGTGCGTGTGAGTAGAAAAAGAGCGTCTTTGTGTGTGAGTAGAAAAGCGAGTGTTTGTGTGTGTGAATAGAAAAAGAGTGTGTTTGTGTGTGCGTGTGAGTAGAAAAAGAGCGTGTTTGTGTGTGTGTGAGTAGAAAAAGAGTGTGTTAGTGTGTGTGTGTTAGTAGAAAAAGAGCGTGTTTGTGTGCGTGTGAAACAAGAGTGTGATGATGAGTGTGACTAGTTATTATAAACTAGCAAGTATCCCGCCCACACAGTGGTTCTTGATGTATTGCAAAATGCAGTAGCAATAGTTATTTATATTCATGTTATAATTCTCTACATGGTATTAAAATCATTTTTATTTATTGTTTATACATGTTGTGGTTGCCACCTTCTCTTCCCCCAGGCTAGTAGGTGGTGTCAGAACACGATGGTTTTACTGGACAAGAAATACCAGCAGTGTGCCGACATCCCTACGTCTGGGGAGGCTTCGGTTCTGGTGAGTGAACTCATGGGCTACATGGCCACACACGAAGACCAGCAGGAAGCCAGGAAGGAGCAGGTGAGAGGGGAGGAGCTGAGCTCAAAGTACCTAACTTGAAGTTTGTACTGAAAAGGATTAATATCAGAGACTGTAGTGTCTATTGACTCCATATAAAAATTCCTCACTTTTATCAGTTCAGTACTAATATCTCAACAGTTAAAGCTCTTTTTAATGCTTACACTTGCATACAAATAGGTAGTGAATGAATGGTGGGTCAGAAAGTCTTGGGGCAGACATAAAATTTGCATAATCCTTAATGTTGTGTCAAAGCATTGTGTGTTTCAACCACTACTTAGCTAAAGAATATCACAAATAAAACTTTTAAATAACGTGTATTGTTTTGTTGTTGTTATTTTCCTTCAAGCAGTTGCAGAGAGTTGTTACTATGGCACTGAAATCCCTTTACCCTGTATGCTAAATTAAAAAAACTGGACCTTATTTTCAGTAGCTTCAGTGTTAGAAGTCAAAATCATTCATATAAAAATAGTATAGTCTTTAGGCTCGCTCGCCATTTGTGCTCAAGCACATCACTAGTATAAAACAAGTATTTAGTCTTATTTTTAAACATCTTATTTATTGTTCAATGAATAAAAAGCTTTAAAATAACATGCAATTTCACTTTACATTATGAAAATCTGGGCACACTTTTGGGTTCGCTGGAGGATTAATGGTAGAGATTTGCTTCATTTCGTCCTCTGAAAGTTCAAAGTTGAAAAAATTCAAGTTCTCTTTCATGTGAGTAGTGTTCATGCTACGCGGATTCACAACCACGCCTTGCTGCCATGCCCATTTCAGCAAGACTTGTGCTGCGGTTCTATCATGCACTTTTGCAATACTCTGTACCAGAGGCAGTTCCAATATAGTCCCGTTCCACTTGTGAGTGTAAGGTGCCCAGTCTGGAGTACCAAGAGATGAGTAGCCATTAAAAACAATATTTTTTGACTTGCAATATTGTAGTAAATCATTTTCATGCCAGTAGGGTTGATACTCTACTTGATTGACAGATGGAATCAACCCATCCATCATAATAATGTCTTCCACGTGATCTTGCTCAAAATTAGATACTCCGATTGCATGTGCCTTCCCACTGTTAAATAGTATTTCCATGGCTTTCCATACAGACTGGCGACACCCTCTCCATGATGGCAAGTCCTGCTGGCAGGCTGGATCAGTGCTAGAAGAAATGGGCTTGGGATAATGAGCCAAAAGGAGGTCCACGTAATCTAATTTGAGATCACTGAGAATTTGATTCATCTGCGAGAAAGTTTCATTGTATCCTGTCAGTAGGATCTTAGACGTTAAAAATATTTCTTCTCTTGGAATGCCACTATTTCTCACAGCTCTTCCCACACCTATTTCATCTAAGTACTTCAAAGCGTTATCGACTCGTCGACCTCCCATTGCAAGCCATTCCATTGTGTATTTCTCTGCAATGGTGTCATTCCAGATCTCTCCTGGTACTCCAGTGGATTCATGAATGTATGCTCCAGTACCAATTCCTACCACTGGCATCTTCATTCCAGGTCTAGCGGCATTCATCAATGCCACACTGGGCATTTCAATGGCTGAAGAAGTAAGCTGTAGTAGGCACAGCAAGAAGTTAAAAACGCATATAAGACTCTTCATCTTGGTGTTCTGTTTAGCACAAGCTTTGTGTAATAAGGATATTCATAGAGTATCACATGATGTTGGTGGTAAATAGCTACAATAACCAATGAATTCTATTTAAAACCCAACAATTGCTGTTATAAATTGTTTAATTGATGTTAGTGACGATGTAACATACATGCCAGCCAACTAGCAGGTAAATACCACACAATTCAGCATACATTTCCAAACTTGCTAAGCTATGACCATTCACATTGAAGAAAGAAGAGAAAAAAAAAAGGAGAAAGATTAAGAAAAGAGGGAATTATATGTTAAGAGCAAATGTTTTTATTTATTGTAATATAATCCTCTGTGGACATGTGAGCAAGTTATGTATTATTTTGAAATGGAAATGCACCCAACAGCACATGATCAGACAGCCCAATTTAACAGAATTTCATGTGGTACAAGTCCGTGGCATAAATTGTTGTGTCGAGAACAATGACTGACTTCAGTTTAGTAATGATTCAAATAATGTAAAAGATTGTGAATGTAAGCACTGTCTGTAATTACTCAGTCACTAGTCTGTGTGAGGGGTTTGTCTAAATAACCGCATCTCATAATTGTATATTGTCAGATTAGTGTAGCCTAATTTGTAATTAATTTCAAACTCTATGCAGTTTGTAAGAAAGACATTGTAGATTTTATCACATAGGTCTCACGATGCATTAGGAACCTCTTTGTAGCAAACACTATATATTTACAAGTACAAATATAGAAGATACGTAACTTGTTCTCAAAACTAAAGTCTCACTTATTTCTTTATAATACTGTAATTGTATTGAACTCCTCTAATAAAACCACAACAACAAAAAAGCAGTTTGAAAAGACTTCAAAAGTTTATTGCACTGTAGGAGGCCTGGCAGCCTTCCATCCTGCTTGCAGAGTTTTTCGCAGCTCCTTAACCAGATCTTGCTTGTCAGGGTCATTGGCCATGTTAGTGTTCTCATCATTGAAGAACACAGTAGGTTGGCTGTGGTCATAGAGCTCAGTGTCCCATATACTGTCAAAGTCTGGGGTAGCAGTGGTGTGATTAAACGTGTACCAGTCTATGAACCGATACTGGTCCACTCTCATGGAATAGCCCATGACTGCTTCAGGAGTATTATTTGGAAATGGTGGCTTACCGGGCAATACATGGAATCCTCCTGCTGGACGAGCATATTGAGATAAGACAGCTTTCTTCCACTGCTGATCTGGAATCTTAAGTAACGGGACAACACTAGTGCCTTCTACACATGCTAGCAGATCTTTGTTGCCTTCTGGACACACTGGAGGAGTAGGTAGTCCTGCTAGCTCTGTTAGAGTGGGGAAAATGTCGACAAGCTCTACTAGAGCCTTACTTCTCATTCCACTGTCTGTCACACCAGGAACTCGTAGCATAAAAGGAACATGGGTGTCATCTTCAAAGTTTGTGTGCTTGGCCCACATGTTGTGCTCTCCTAGCTTCCAGCCGTGATCTGCCCACTGAACTATAATCGTGTTGTCAGCAAGTCCCTCTGTTTCTAGCTCTTGAAGGACTTTACCAAGTTGAGCATCAGTGTAGCTAAGAGCAGAGTAATAGGCTCGACGAAGAAGTTTAGCATCACTTTCAGAAACTCGACAACTTTCTCCTGTACTACATGCTTTGTAGTCGGAAGTACATTCTGGCTTGTCGTATTTGGCCATATCTGCATAATGTCGCAATTCTCCTGAAGTGGTCCAAGCTATCGCTGGAGCTCCTTTAGGTCCGTCTGGATTAGGGGGAGGCTTTATTTGATCAGCTGGAGGGTACATGTCGTAGTACTTGGCAGGAGCAAAGAAGGGCAAGTGAGGCTTGTGGAAGCCAACAGCCATGAAGAATGGAGTGTTGTCTCCCTTTGTGCGATTCTCCTTAATCTGTTTTATCATTTTTATAGCGTTATCAGCTACTTGACCATCTCGTAATCCACTGTCAGTAATATTCTCCCATCGATACCAGGAATTTTTGCTAGTTACAGTATTATTACCATGAAAGTAAGGAAGACTCCATGAATATTTAATATCATCATCACCACTAGGGGCTCCTGGGTGAAATATTTTACCCATACCTATAGAGACATAGCCATTCTCTTTGAAGTACTGAGGTATAGTGGTGGCATTGGTAAAGTCTCTCCAATACTCATCATTACTAATTCTCCACACGTGGTTAGTATCTGGTCTTCTTCCAGTGAGTAGGGAGGCTCTAGATGGAGAACACACAGCTACCTGGCAGTAAGCTCTCTCAAAGAGCATAGACTTGGATGCTAGCATGTCAAAGTGGGGAGACTTGATATGATCAAATCCAAAGGCTCCCAGTTCTGGACGAAGGTCATCAACAGCAAAAAACAACACATCCTTTTTCTCTTGTTGGCATTTTGCAAGGCTTAGAAAAAGAGGAACAATCATCAGGTAAATGTACTTGGCCATTATTTGAGACCTATAATTACCTTGACTAAATTCACGATGAAAACACTTGTCATGTGACTGTTGAATATGTTTTGTCTCAAGGTGTTAATAATTCATTTATATGCAACAATCTCTTTTATTTATAAATAATATGTGCCAGTAAATACACTAATTCTTAATACAAAATAAAAATTATTGGTGATGTTAGATTCTGCTGGACCTATGATAATACAAATAGATTATAGAAGTTTTTACAGCTATTAATTTTAACATGATGTACACAGAATATATCACTATATGGCCAGCTATGAGACTAGGAGATATGTATTGGGGTTTTTTTTCTTTAACACATATGGCCCCAACAGCTCACATTAGTTTACAAATGATATTTTCCTTCTGACATGTACATATAACTAAACCAGCCTCCTCAACCAGGTCCAGATATTATCTACTTATTTTATACATCTTATTACACCGATGTGGAGTAAAATCATTAAACTTTTGTGTAGAAGATACAGTTCTTTAGGTGTGTTTTTTTTGTGGTTGCATTTAGCATTAAAAATATCTTTGTAGTTTTACTTTAAGTTAAATTATGTACATAATTTATTAAATGTTCACTCTATTGCAGATACTGTATATGAATACAAGACAGAAGACAATACAAATATTTGGCAGTACTAAAATGTGCTTCATATTCATGCCCACAGTTGGAGTTGTATATAATATTTTCAATCAAAGGTACATTCATTTATGCCATCATGTAAAAGCATTACAATGACATGTACTTTGTTCATGCTTGCAGAATTTTTAGATTTTTGCCAGTTACAGAAACCAATTCAGTAAATATTATATCAGCATGGCCGGACAATGATACCTTCATTTGAACAGCTTTTGCACAATAATATCAAAGGATTCCATTAAATATTGCTGTAGAGTGTTTTGCTGGGAGTTTATTATTGTTATATCACAAGTCAGTCCCATTAAATGCCGGCCTCAGAATCACAATGTCAGCCCATGAAACTCCCCTCTATAGCAGAAGCTCCTGGACTTTGAAGGTTCGGTACGCTGCCACCATAGTTACTACTCTTGAGTGGACATTGATCTGTTCCTGATACTTTAACCAGTGTCTCTATCTAATCCATGAGCTAGGGTGGAAGGTTGTTTAGAAAAACAACCAATTTAAAAATAATAAGATGATACGGAATGGTGAAGTGGTGCACAAACTGAGTTGTGACTGACAGTGGGCCTGCTCAAGGCCAGTATATGTATAACGAAGGCAAGCCCAGTGGGAGATAAATAGAAAAAAGCATGCCCAATAGGTAAGCACTGGCACCCTGACAGTTCACCATTCCACACAACTCAGACTGAAGACTACGTAAGAACATAAAACAGATGCAAAACAATAAACACATAAATGACAATAACAGACAATTGCAACTCTTGTGCATCTCCTAAGGACGGCCCCACATGCACATTTTTTACTTCATCAAGAACACTCCCTTTCAACACTATTTCCTTCATCAACAACATACAATAATAATCAGAAAAAAATGAGCCACCATAAGCTCGCTTTATCGATAACTTGTGTTTTGTGTTTAATTATTTCACATGCATTTGAGACAAAGCCAACACATAATGAAAGTCTATAGAAATCATTGGTAGGTATATTCATGAGTCACATGACATGTGTTATGACTGTGAATTTAGTCCAGGTAAATAGGTAAGCAGCAAGTCTCAAAACAATGGCTAAGTATATTTACCTGTTGATTGTTGCTCTTTGTCCAATCCCAACAAAATGCCAACAAGAGAAAAAGGATGTGCTGTTTTTTGCTGTTGATGACCTTCGTCCAGAACTGGGAGCCTTTGGATTTGATCATATCAAGTCTCCCCACTTTGACATGCTAGCATCCAAGTCTATGCTCTTTGAGAGAGCTTACTGCCAGGTAGCTGTGTGTTCTCCATCTAAAGCCTCCCTACTCACTGGAAGAAGACCAGATACTAACCACGTGTGGAGAATTAGTAATGATGAGTATTGGAGAGACTTTACCAATGCCACCACTCAGTACTTCAAAGAGAATGGCTATGTCTCTATAGGTATGGGTAAAATATTTCACCCAGGAGCCCCTAGTGGTGATGATGATATTAAATATTCGTGGAGTCTCCCTTATTTTCACGGTAATAATACTGTAACTAGCAAAAATTCTTGGTATCGATGGGAGAATATTACTGACAGTGGATTACAAGATGGTCAAGTAGCTGACAATGCTATAAAAATGATAAAACAGATTAAGGAGAATCGCACAAAGGGAAACAACACTCCATTCTTCATGGCTGTTGGCTTCCACAAACCTCACTTGCCCTTCTTTGATCCTGCCAAGTACTACGACATGTACCCTCCAGTTGATCAAATAAAGCCTCCTCCGAATCCAGATGGACCTAAAGCAGCTCCAGCGTAGCTTGGACTAATTCAGCAGAACTGCGACATTATGCAGACATGAAAAAGTATGATCAGCCAGAATGTGTATCAGATTATAAAGCATGCAGTACAGGAGACATTTGTAGAGTTTCTGAAAGTGATGCTAAACTTCTTCGTCGAGCCTATTACTCTGCTCTTAGCTACACTGATGCTCAACTTGGTAAAGTCCTTCAAGAGCTAGAAACAGAGGGACTTGCTGACAACACGATTATAGTTCAGTGGGCAGATCACGGCTGGAAGCTAGGAGAGCACAACATGTGGGCCAAGCACACAAACTTTGAAGACGACACCCATGTTCCTCTTATGCTACGAGTTCCTGGTGTGACAGACAGTGGAATAAGAAGTAAGGCTCAAGTAGAGCTTATCGACATTTTCCCCACTCTAACAGAGCTAGCAGGACTAGCTACTCCTCCAGTGTGTCCAGAAGGTAACAAAGACCTGCTAGCATGTGTAGAAGGCACCAGTGTTTTCTCGTTACTTAAGAACCCAGACCAGCAGTGGAAGAAAGCGACTTTCTCTCAATTTCCTCGTCCAGCTGATGGATTTCATACAAGCCAGCACTTCCAAATAATATTGCAGAATCAGTCATGGGCTATTCCATGAGAGTGGACCAGTATCGGTTCATAGACTGGTACAAGTTTAATCACACCACTGCTACCCCAGACTTTGACAGTATATGGGACACTGAGCTCTATGACCACAGCCAACCTACTGTGTTCTTCAATGATGAGAACACTAACATGGCCAATGACCCTGACAAGCAAGATCTGGTTAAGGAGCTGTGAAAAACTCTGCAAGCAGGATGGAGGGCTGCCAGACCTCCTATAGTAGACTTAAATTGTATGGGATATGGTTGAGTTTTAGTAATATTATAATTTAAATTTTTTTTTCAATTATGTGTGCATTCAGCTCACTCGTAGGATAATATCATTAACTTAGCTAAAACGGCGATAAATCTACTGGGTTCTACAGCTTGTTACTTGTGACAGAATAGAAGAATTGCATGAATTGGAGTTTCCTTGGCATAGGAGCACTAAATATGTTTATTGTGGATATCTGACGTGACGTGCAAGAATGCAAATTTGTTTTCATATCCAAATTGGATGCTCCTTCAAAATAAACGATCACAGTAGAAACATGGGCAGAGTTTTGTAAACAGTACCATTTTAACATTATCAGTTTCATTAATTATGAATACTTTCAATTTAGACTATTGTGTATAAGAAGTGAAAAGAATCTGATACACTCACTATTGAATATCAATGTGTGTCGTTAAGCCATGGTTATCTCACTAATAACTCTCCTAGCATTGCTCACAAGAAGTTTCTCTCAGCAGTTGTATTATGTGAAGCCTACAAATGTCTCACCATGCCCTACAAGTGCTCAGTTTTGCCTTACCATAGAAGAGTATGCTGAGAAGGGAGATATATACTTTCATTCACGGAGTGCTTTTATTTTTCTTCCAGGGATCCACCAATCAGATAAAATTATATATTTTGTAAATGTGTCCACTGTTTCTCTGGTTGGTCAAAACAACAGTATCATTGATTTTATAGTGAACTTTGAAAATGTATTTAATTTGACAATAGAGAAAATGGCAATAACATCTGCCAGTGGCAAACATCTGATGAAGTCAGTTTTAATCTTTAAAAACAGCAAAGCTATATCAATTAGCGAAATCTCGTTCAAAAGAGAATTCAATCAGAATGACACTTTTTCAAATCGAGCTATCTCTTTCAATCATTCAAATGCCACAATTAAAGATTGCATATTCAGTGGAAATTCAGCCGTTTCTGGAGCAGCTGTGCACATGGTTAATGGGACTAATGCCATCTTTATCAGGAATATTTTTATTAGAAATACGGCTCAATTATGGGGAGGTGCATTATTTTCATACCAGTCGTCCATGCAGTTTTTGTCATGGAATACATTCATCAATAATTCTGCCAGTGCAGCTGGGAGTATATACTGCAGAGTGTGTGAAGTTTCTGGACTGGGAAAGCTGGAATTTGTTGGGAATACAGCTCCTTTTTGTGGTGGTGCCATATGCTTTGTACAGTCAAAAGCAGCACTTCAAAATATCACGGCAATAGGAAATTCAGTGTCATCCATCTATACATTAAGAAGTGAAGTTAAATTTGAAGGACGTATAGTCATGAAGGGCAACATCGGCCAGTCAGGAGGTGCCATGGTTGCAACTGCTTCAACGATACAGTTTCATGCCTATGCTCTGTTTGAAATGAACTACGCCAGCATTGAAGGTGGAGCTATAGCTGCCATTGGCACATCAACAATATCCTTTGCTGGTACCACTCTTTTTATTAACAACAAATCCAAGGAGTCTGGAGGGGGAGCAATACTAGCCACTGTTCATGTAGTATTAATTATGAGAGGAACAGTGTACTTCAGCAGGAACAATTCCACCTTAGGAGGTGGGGGAGCCATTTCTTTAACTAAGAACAGCAACATGTTTATTAACAACAAGGTGACATTTGCTTACAATCAAGCAATGACGGGAGGTGCAATCTATATTTGGGGATCAACTATAACTTTGAGCCAGGGTGGCACAATGGTCACCAAGTATAACCGGGCCGCATTGTATGGAGGTGCCTTGTTCCATTTTGACAGCATTGATATCTACCAGTGCTCATTTTTTATGCAGAAACACATCACAATGACAGTGTCTTACATGTTCAATATTTTTATATGGCTTCCTGATTGTTTCTTGAAGCTTGATAATTTTAATTACAATTCAAAGACATTTAACTATGGTATTTATTCCTTCAATGACACAGCAGGCTTGTCTGGGCACTTTTTATATGGTGGGCTGCTGGACAAGTGTCGAGTTTATGATTATAAAGGTAATGTAATCTGGGCAAGCTTGTTATATTACGAATTATTGAAAAAGAAAATCCTTCAGGTCGAAAACTCAAAAATTGACCACCTAATATCATCTGAACCATTTACATTGTGTTTTTGTGAAAATGACCAAATGTACGACTGCATTGGAGAAAAAAATATCTCCATATTGAGAGGAGCTGAATTCCAAGTGTCTGTCCTTGCACTTTCCCAGGGATTCACAATGACTGCTCCTTTACTTCTAGCCAAAATTAGTAGAAGTGCTCGACTGGGGCTTGATCAAGACTTTAAAAATATTTCAATTGGATGTACTTCAGTAACTTATAATTTGTACTCTACACAAGATCACGAAACGATGGTGCTTTATCCTGAACAATCGTGCCGTGATGAAGGACTTGCTAGGGCAAAGGTTCATGCTTCGTTTCAGCCATGTCCTCACGGGTCCATTCTGTTCAGAGACAAATGTAACTGTGAAAAGAGACTGCTTCAATATGATGATGCTGTCACCTGTACAGTTGTGAACAATGGCGACTTTATAATTGCAAAGAAAAATACCAAATTTTGGGTCCAAACATTCTTCAATGAAAGCAACAACAATGAGTATGAAGGATTAATCCTGTACAATTCATGCCCTCTTGACTATTGCAAAAATGCTGAACTTAATATTACCTTAAAGGAACCTGATGTGCAGTGTGATTTCAACCACAGTGGGGTTCTTTGCGGAGCCTGTACCACAAACTACAGTCTAACTCTTGGGAATACAAAATGCAAGAAATGCTCCAACGCAAATTTAATTCTTATTTTACTGTTCGCTGCCATGGGAATTTTTTTAATATTTTTTATTTCCGTCTTACGGCTGACAGTGGCCACTGGAGTGGTAAACAGTCTTATTTTATATGCCAATATTGTCCAGGCTAATAAATCTGTATTCCTTCCAAATTCTGGCACTAACATCCTGACTGTGTTTGTCGCATGGATGAACCTAGACTTGGGTTTTCCCATCTGCTTTTTTGATGGAATGGATGCTTACACTCAGACGTGGCTTCAATTTGTCTTTCCCATCTATATCTGGGTCTTGATTGGTGTCATAACTATTATCAGCCGATATTCCAAGTCAATGACCAGGCTCATTGGATCGAATCCTGTAGCTGTCCTGGCTACACTTTTTCTCATGTCTTATGCTAAATTACTGAAAACTATCATTCAAATATTCTTCTCTGTAACTCTAGCTTACCCCAATGACATCAAAGTAAAAGTATGGTTAAAAGATGCTAATGAGCCCTATTTGCGAGGACGCCATTTAATCCTTGCGATATTTGGCTCTCTATTTATAGCAGTGTTCTTCTTTCCATACACTTTATTTCTTCTATTTGGTAGCAGGTTATACAAGTATTCAGACAAGGTGTGGATTAATTGGATAACAATCAAAATGAAGCCACTATTAGACTCCTATCATGCTCCTTATCAGAAACACACTCGTTACTGGACTGGACTCCTTCTAGTTCTCCACTGCATCCTGTACATTGTATTTTCATACAACGGTCTTGGGAGGATGAGTGACAACCTCTTAGCCATTATCACAGGATATACAGCCGTCATTGTTGCAGCTTGGCTCCACGTGAAAATATACACTAACTTTTACGCGAATGTTGTCGAAGCCTTGGTCTATTTAGACTTGATAGTCCTTTCTGCAGCCACAGCTTGCAATGACAACCATCCAGTTTTAGTGTATGTGCTAATAGGAATAGTGTTTGCTATTGCTGTTGGTATCATAACCTATCAGTTCTATAGTCTTTATGTTTCCAAACTTCAAGCATGGCAAAGAATAGTATTCACACTTCCCAAACTTAATGTCTTCAAGAGAGACAAAAATGGGAAGGCAGATAATAATGAGCAAACGTCACTGACTAACCCGACTGGTCCTGGATTCATTACTAAATCTGAAATATCTTTTCGAGAATCCCTAATAGAAGATTACGGGACTACAGACACTAACTGAAACAAGTATTAGTCATACACACATGCACACACACATTCATACTTGTAGCCAAACCATGCATTTAAAGAAACTTTTTACCACACATGTGTTCCAGCAATAACAAATTGTGTCTTGTGCTGCATATTGAAAATAGAATATATAGAGAGACATTTCAATAGTTTTGTTAAGTGGTTTTTGTACAGCTGCAATAATTGCTCAAATCAAGAATGATAACTGCCTGGATGTAATGGTTTGTAAAACACATTATGGTCATGAGATATCTCTGGCTCATTTAAGAATACCTGAAAAGGATAGGCTAGCTATAGCTGAGAAACTTACAGCTGGAGTGGAGTTTCAACGGATTTTAGATGACGTGAGAGACAGTATTGGAGATACCTGCAAACGCATTCATTTGCTTACAAGAAAATATTTAAACAATATCGAGAAGGCATATATTCTATTCAAAACAGAAGACACTCGGATGATACAACTAGTGTACATCTATGGGTAGAAGAAGTTGATGGCACACAATCTAAACCCAGTTTTATTTTACAAGTGGCAAGGACAAACCCCCAGCGAAGAATGTGAAAAACTTTTCGCTAATGACTTTGCTATAGGAATACAAACATCATTGCAAGCAGACATATTGAAGCAGTTTAGCTTTGAGAGTGTGGTATGTGTGGACAGTCCACATGGTACGATGGGGGTACAACTTTAACCTAACAACACTTGTTGTTGTTGATGAGCATGTTCGGCTTCAACAGCATACTGCAAACAACATGCAACAATTAGGGGGGAAGCTGGAAAGTTTAAAGTAGAAATTTCCTCCTGCCCTCCCACCTACTAGATATTGAGAATACTTGCCATCCCAGTAGCAACCAGCCTTGGAACAGACTGAATAGAACACCTATCTACACAGTCACTATGGTGTCACCACACGTGTTGAATTCCAATGTGTGCATATAACTTAAGTTTTCTGTTTATATTTCTGTCACTTTAGGTTTCAAACAGCTGCATGTGCTTTTTAAACCTGAACTCACTAAAATATAGCAAATGAAATAAATATTTTTTTTGTTGTTGGTAGGGATTATGCAGGACTCACTACCACCACATGAATGGTATTATGGCACTTGTGACAGTGGTTACAAGAAAAGCAAGAACAACACTTCATGTAAATAATTAATTTATTAATTTCAGCATAATCATATATTTTATTACTTTTTTTTACAATTTCCACCACATTGAATTTTCGAGACAAATAACAGAAGAAAGTTATGCATTGTATTCTATTTTTATATGTATTTTCTAATTATACTAGAGCACTGAAGTGCAAACCCTCAGCGCTAGTTAGCTAGTATGATAAAGAAAATAATAACAAAGTGTAGAAACAAAAAAAAAAGAAAGAGAAGTGGCATGAAGAGAGGCAGGAAAGAGAAAAAG
>WLWI01003497.1_pt1 | contig 13469 bp, 4 predicted proteins | sample 6701501 | NCBI WGS metagenome assembly WLWI01 (sample SAMN12718690, study PRJNA515312) | sponge metagenome | isolation source: marine sponge | host: Mycale hentscheli | place: New Zealand: South Island, Marlborough, Capsize Point | collected 2014-11-01
CTTTTATTTGACAGATGTGGTGGATCTACTGTAGCTGAATTTGCACTGCATGACTGAAGCAATCAACATCAGTGTTGCATCTGAACAATGGACAAGTCTAGAAGAGTAGTATTGCAAGCTGTAAAATTATGTGTTTAAAAACTGGCTGTATATATTTTAATATTTTTTACTATTTTTACCGGCACGATTAACGTTATACGCATGCGCATCACTAAGCGAGAGAGGTGTGGCCTCCGGCTATCTAAGATCAACTGCGAGTGCGGAAAAATCACCGTACGGCTGTAGCGAACGGCTGGGAGATCGGCGTGCAGTCCTGGTGAGCGCTGCGGGTTGGTGGGATCGAGATGGAGGACGAATTTAGCGAGCTGTCGAACGGTACGGTGCAATGCATTCTCAGAGCAAGAGACCAAGACAATAGAAAATGGTGGGTTTATATAGTAACTAGTTTGACGATCTACTTTGTATGTCTGACAACGAGCACCCTTTATTTCGGCGCTTCGTGGTTTTTGAAAGTAAAATTTGGAAGAAGAGATGTTTACATGATGGAAGAAGACCTTGGATGCCCTACCAAATGTCACAAAGGTTTCAAGGACTTCTTTAGGCAGCTTCTCCTGGGTGACAGCATCATGAGCAAGACGTATATCATACTGCATCTTTTAAGCAATCTTGTATACTTAGGGTTGGCTATTAACCGCTCCACACATCCTCTAGATGCTGAAGTGCCTCTTGAACAGATTAACGAAGGGACCCTGGTGGTTGAAGTCATCCTTACGGTGAAAATGATCATCTTTGCAATGGTTCGATTCATAGCATGCAAGAACGTCATCACACACTGGTTTAGTATCTATACTATCGTGGATATATTCACTCTTCCTCATATATTCGTATCTATTGCCCTGGACGTGGACTGGATGGGGCTGAGGACGCTTCGATTCTTGTGGTTGTCTCAGATTAATACGGTGATGCTGTTTTATCCCGATCTGAATCATACTACCATGGATGGAGTCTCTGTTTTGGTGTCCTTTGTCGTCCTGTGGCTCACATCTTCTGGTGTCTTACATCTGCTGGAGTCTCAAGGAGACCCATGGAACATGTTCAAGAATGCTAAATGCAAGTCTTTTTTGGAGTTCGCTTATCTTGTAATGGTGACAGTGTCGACCGTCGGCTATGGAGACTTGTACCCAGAGACAACACTCGGTCGTATTTTCATCACCTTCTTCATATTCGCAGGATTGGCTTTCTTCGCGGCCATGTTGCCACGACTGGTGGATATTACCACCTGTTATTACCAACGCACCCAATTTTCGACGTTTGACACCAGTAGGGTCCCTCAGCATGTGATCGTGTGTGGCCACATCACGTATTTTACAGCGGAAGACTTCCTCAAGGACTTTCTGCATCCAGATCGAGGTGACAGCAAAACTCATGTTCTATTTTTACACTCTGGAAAGCCCAGCACAAAACTGCGAAACGTCATTCGTTCGTATTATACACGAGTACAATATTTGGATGGTTCCGTTTTGAACAGTCATGATTTGGAGAAGGCCAAAATTAAAATTGCTCATGCAGTGTTTATACTGGCCAACAAGAGCACTTACAACCCAACAGAAGAAGACCATGCCAACCTCTTCGCGTTAGTTTCCGTCAAGAACACAGTCATATCCGTACCTGTGATTATTCAATTGCTTCACAGTTTCAGCAAAAAGCAAGTGTACAATATTGATGGCTGGAACAGACTGCAGGACGTGGCACTCTGCCTGAATGAGATGAAGTTAGGTCTGCTAGCACAGAGCTGCCTGTGTCCAGGGTTCTCTACAGTGATAGCCAATTTGTTTTACACCTCAGATTTTGCTCCACATGGTCAAGAGCAACCGAACAAGCCTAAATCTTGGTATGACCTCTACATAAAAGGGGCTTCTAATGAAATCTATACATCACGATTCTCTGATTCTTTTGTCGGCCAGGATTTCCACCAAGCCGCTCGAATTTGCTACAGAGAGTTTAAACTTATGCTTTTAGCGATAGAACATAAAGGTAAAGTATACGTTAATCCCTCTACTTCTAATCGAGCTACAGCTAATATAAGAATTGGTGCTCGCACCAGTGGATATTTTATCGCACAAAACCAGGAGCAAGTTAATATTGTGGAATCCTACAACCCAGGAAGAAGCTCCAGCTTCCTTTTCAATACTTCTTTGAGAATTGCTGGCTCCATAAGAAGATCGAGGAGAAGCTTTCATCGCCATTCACGACTGAATACAGAAACTGCAACAACAGAATCACCTCCTTGTAGTTTCGAACAACCGAGGAGAAGAACTAGAGAAGAACTTTTTCGATCACCACACAACAGCCATTCCATTGATACAATCAACCGACTGGGCCAATTCAACGAAACTACCGAAGACACTAAATTTCACATGTACGTTAGTGAGCCAAATCAATTAGTTAAAGCTATTCTCAATCCAGAAATAGCATTCCTCGATATGGCAGTCACACAGCCCTTGGTGAGCATTACAGACCACATCGTAGTTTGCCTATTTGCTGCCACAAATTCCCCTCTTTTGGGTCTCCACAGCTTCCTCAATCCCCTACGAAATAAAAAGCTTGATCCAGAAGCAATTAAGCCCGTCGTGATAGTAAGTGACAAAGCATTCATCGAGAAGGAATGGGCAATCATCAGAAATATTCCCAATGTGTATGCTGTTGTCGGAAGTCCGTTGAGGTGGCCAAATTTGAAATCTGCGAAAATTTCAAAAGCTTCTTTTTGTGTTATACTTACAGTGCCATCAGGTTCAGGTCATAATGGTGCTGGAATTAATGACAAGGAGCCCATTCTTTGCACTCTTAGTTTGAAAAATGCCAAGAAAATCGGCAAGATTAATCCGAATATTCAAATTCTCACTGATCTGCTTCAGGAGTCTAATGTTCAGTTCCTCGACATTGGTGATGATGATAAACCCGATGAAAGGATTTACAAAGCTCAGCCATTCGCTTGTGGGGAGGCCTTTTCTGCTTCCATGTTTGATTCTGTCACAAGCTCTGTCTTTCATAGCCCTGGAATTATGCAACTTGTGGAAAGTCTCATATATCCTTCTGGAGCAACATCCATTTGCAAGCTTATGCAAATTGCTAATACCGCTTTTACCAACATGAGGTTTGTAGACTTTTACGAATCACAGCTAAATGAGAAATGTATCTGCCTAGGTTTGTCTCGCAAGATTAGTGAGGAGAGTTCTCAAAAATTTGTCATCACTTCACCGGATCCAAATCTTATTTTGAAGGACACAGACGTTGCCTTTGTCATGACAGGATAACTTGTATGCCTTTCAAGTAGATTAGTTGTAAAACTATCAATTGTTCTTTAGTGTCATTATTTGGTGTATTGAAATAAAATTTTAATCACACTCATACCTTTTTACTCTTAATTTCATTCTTGTTTCTTTACTGTTGGTGTTGTGATCTGGTGTCTGACACATTAGCAGTTAACTTTTAGCCATTTGATGACAAAGGCAACGTCTGTTACATCGGGGAGGGTTACCAGAGGCGCCACTGAAGTAAAGATTGTCGAAATTGTTCTATAATAATTAACTGTTATAATTGCTGCAATTATGTCGTCACAATCTTGAGCTTTCAAGCAGCATGCGCGGGCATGCGTAATTAGGCAAACGTTTTGCGCATGCGTTCATTACAATTTTTGCCGCTCCGGTCACGCGCAGAATGAGAAGTCATTTGCAATAAATTATGATACACTTAAACTTAATCCCACAAAACTGTAGCGTTCTCGGTTGGGGCGAGAGATGAATGTCGCAGCCAATTATTCCCACAACTGCAGCACCAAGCCAGTGGGGGAAAGGCGATGGTGGTCGTACTTGGTCGTCAATGTGTGCCTATATCTGATTGGCCTGGGATTGAGTACAGTTTTTTTCTATGCCAAAAGAAGACTTCGAAAAAATAATCGGATCAGGGTGAATAGCCGGCACATCGCAAGTAGAGATCGTTCAGCCAATACTGTTGGGGATTTTTTAAGACAGATGTTGCTGGGAGACAATTTGCTTAGCAAGTGGTTTATCTCACAGAATCTATTTTGCAACATCGTTTATATTATCCTTGGAATCATTCGTACCTACAATCCTCGCTGTGCTGAAGATGTATTCAGTTTGAAAAGCCATTCGCAATATATCCTGGAAATGATTGTTTCGATTGAGCTAGTAATGTATGCAGTGGTCAGATTTATTGCCTGCAAGAATATCGTCCTCTACTGGTTTGACATGCACACCATTGTGGATGTCTTGACCTTGCCTAATGTGTTCATGTCTGCTATCCTTGGAGTCGATTGGATAGGCCTTCGCTTATTGAGGTTTGTATGGCTTACACAGTTGATAACCGTGATACGATTCATTCCTTTCATGAGCCAAGATGCAATGAATATAGTGTCATTGCTTGTATACTTTATCATCCTCTGGCTTGCTTCTTCTGGGATCATCCATTTGCTTGAAACTGAAGGAGATCCGTGGAAGGATTTCAAAAATGGATCCATGAAGTCGTTCTTTGTGTATACCTACTTGATCCTCGCAACGATATCAACAGTTGGATATGGAGACCTCAGACCTGAGACAGCTTCTGGACGGATCTTTATGACCTTCTTCATCATTGTGGGCTTGACATTTTTTGCTGCTATTGTACCAAGGTTGGCTGATATAACTACAACCTATTACAACCGGTCTCGATATGCTTCGTTCGAACGTGCTCGTGTGCCAAGGCATGTAATTGTCTGTGGCCACATCACCACAATCACTGCTGAAGATTTCTTGAAGGATTTCTTGCACCCTGACAGGGGCGACAGCAGGACTCATATTCTGTTTTTACACAAAGGAAAGCCAAGTGCAAGACTGGAAAGAGTGCTACGTCTAAATCACACCAGAGTACAATATCTTGATGGATCTGTGCTAAATAGCTGTGACCTTAAAAAAGCGAAGATAAAGGATTCACTTGCCATCTTCATACTGGCTAACAAGCATACTTTCTACCCTACAGAAGAGGATCACAGTAACCTCTTCAGGTTGGTTTCCATCAAAAACACGACTGTAGCAGTGCCTGTGATCGTTCAGCTATTGCATAGCTTCAGCAAGAAGCAGGTAAACAATATTGAAGGTTGGAATAGAGATAGAGACGTGGCTATTTGCCTCAATGAGTTGAAATTGGGTATCCTGTCTCGTAGCTGCTTGTGCCCAGGATTTTCTACACTTATTGCTAACCTATTTTACACGGCAGATTATTCTGCTCATCAGGTCTCAATAAGTGAAGCTGACGATGGAAGCACGTGGAAATCAAAGTATATTAAAGGATCGTCTAAAGAAATTTACTCCTCACACTTTTCTGGTTACTTCTTAAAACAGTCGTTTCACCAAGCTGCTGGTACCTGCTTCACTAACTTCAGCTTAATGCTTATTGCACTCGAATTTAATGGAAAAGTTTATGTTAACCCATCAATTGATATATTTCCACATTTGTGCATTGAAAGAAGCACTGTTGGATATTTTATTGCAGAAAACCAGGATCAAGTGAGAGTGGTGGAAAGTTTCTACCCTGAAAATGGTTTCACCAAATTTCAAACGTCTGTTCATGTGAAGAAACGAAATCGAATGGGATTGAAGAGTGGCAAGTCTATACTCGGCGCAGTATATTCAAGCCACAGCAAACGAGAGGATCATGACAATGTCAATCTTATCCAGTCTTATTCCGTTGAGCAAGACTCTGATGACGATTCTTCAGAATGCGGTGATTCCAGAGAAGGTAGAAGGTTCCACGTTTATGTCAGCGAGCCGAGTCGACTAGAGAAAGCCATACTAAATCCCGACATAGCATTTGAGTCCACTGCTGCAAGACCTAATGTTGACATCAAGGATCACATCATCTTGTGCATGTTTGCTGATGAAAACTCACCCCTTCTGGGTCTACACAGCTTTCTGAAGCCACTGAGAAGTACCAAGTTACCCCCAGAGCTTGTCAAACCAATTGTCATCGTAAGCAACAAAGAGTTTGTTCAGAAAGAATGGGCAATCATTCGCAATATTCCTCAAGTTTATGTCGTAGTTGGCAATCCCCTGCGTTGGAAGAACCTCACCTCAGCTAAAGTGTCCAAGTCAAGTGTGTGTGTGATGCTCACAGTCCCAGCTGGTAGCATGGAATATGAACAAGGAGTAATCGACAAAGAAGCTATACTCTGCACTCTCGGCATCAAAAATGCCAAGCGATTCAACAAGTGTGAAAAAGATGTCCAAGTTATTACTGACTTGCACCAAGAAACTAATGTTCAGTTTCTTGACTTCAATGATGAAGATGAGCCCGACGAAAGGATTTACAAAGCCCAACCCTTTGCATGTGGCGAAGCATTCTCAGCCTCCATGTTTGACTCAGTCACAAGTTCTGCTTTCCACAGTCCAGGGATAATGAAGTTGCTGGAGAGCCTCATCCAAGTATCTGAAACCAATTGTTTATGTCAAGCAGTCCCAATATCTGAAAGTGGTTTTTGCAAGAAAACCTTTCGAGAATTCTATCAGGTCCAGCTCAAGAACAACAGCATATGCTTGGGCATCTCCCGCAGATTGAATCCAGATAGTTCTCAGCGATATGTCATCACTTCTCCTGAGCCTCAACTTATTCTGCAGGAAGGTGACTTTGCTTTTGTTATTACAGAATAAACTGGACATTTTAATGCCACAGATTACTGAGAAGTGTTTTTGTCTCACAATTGTGAATATATGTAGTTTAGAACTTTTTTGGTGTGTGTAGTTCACATCCCTTTTGTTTGGTTGTGTCAATTCTTGTAGAGTTTATACATTTTTTGTTGTTGTTGTTTGTGGCTAGTTTAGTTGTGGAATGAAATTTCTAATAAAGGTACATTTTACACACAAGTACTACAACCTGACAATACATGGCTCAGCCAGCCACAACAGCCAGTAAGCCACCCAGATAGCTATTTGCACAATCTCACGTGATACATTTGCACTATCACGTGAAGCATAGCAACTTCGTGACCCCTAGCACCTAGAGCACCTGCAGTAACCACTACAACACCTAAAACACCTCCAGCTTGCCAGCTGCAGCTTCCAGGGGGGAAAGTACACCCCCATAGCCTATTTTCAACACAGCTGTGTGACAGTAACCACACCGACTGTGCGGTGTATCATGAATAATTCACGAGCTCAAACCGTTTGGTAAAGCATCGTCATTACGTGGGTGGTTAAAGTACGTAAAAGTTTCGCAAAGAAATCCGCAAACTTCTCTATTAGACTGTATATCGCCTGTTAGGCAATGCAGACTCCACTACTCTCTGCCATCTGTACAAGGTCCTTGTCTGGCCATGCCACAGCTTGATTATGTCTCCTCTATAGATCCTCCCACAAGGTGCACCGTAGTGGGTCAAGAACTTTGCAGCCAAAGTAACCAGTAGTCTGGCGGAGGGTCTGGGGACATTGCCTACCAAATTTGTTCTGGAGGAATGTGGAAGTGGGTAGTGCCCCACCTCCTTTATACCTGAAATTCTACCGCAAATTAGCCGTGATTGCTACACCTAGCATTGAAAGGGTGGCTGACACGTACAGGAATTTCTATTTGTTGTTGTGGAGGGTTATTTGCTAACAGTAATTGACAGCCACACTATTATTATTATGTGTGGCAAAAGATTTGGTATGACCATGTCCCCATACCGATTACCGATTCCCAGCGTGGAGGTTTGGTAAAGGGTCTCGCTATGCCGGACTACATGTAAGTCACCAGTTGGTCCCCGAATACTGACCCCAAGTCCCTAAAGGCGGAACTGGGTTGGCCTCTACTCCACAACAGAAGGACTATTCAGAAGATCTGCCTCTGTAGGAGGATTATCAGTGGCACCTCAATCATCCCTTCTTCCACGTTTACGAAAAATCAGAATTCCATTCCTGAACATGTTGTATTTGCAACCTCAAATAGAAATTTCAAAACTGCTGCTAAAATAAATTTACTTCCTCTCTAATTGTCATTCTTGTTCACCTTTATTTCTATCATTCCCTGCTTTGTTTTTGTTGGGGTAATAACTCGAGTAGGGAGTTGGTCACACCTGTTATCAGCAAATAAAATAAAAAATCATGATAGTTGGGACAAGAGATTCAGAAGCAAGAGAGGTAGACAAAGGAAAAGAGACTCCATGACTCAAGAAGGAAGAGCTGAAGAAAGGAAAAGTGGGAGATAAGAAGAGCTGAGATAGTTCAGAAAAGAGAGAGCAGGAGAGGGAATCTTATACAACATTAACTAATGGTAGAGAATGATAACTGAGCAAAATAACTTATGCTACTGCATTCTTACTTTGCAATATGTCAAGCGCCACTGTGTGGCGGGGTACTTGCTAGTTATTATTATTATTATTTGATTTTTTTTTTTTTAATGACAGGGTGCTGAAATGGAACACTTTAGCTGACTGAGTTGGGTGTGCAACATTATAGCTACAGGATAACCTTTATTTCACAAACTACAGTGACATCACTCACTTTATTTTTAGTCTGGCACAATTTTCGACTAGACAATATGTTTCATCATGTGCTGATTATACACCAAGTATCCTACCAATAACAACACACACACACACACACACACACACACATGCAGTACAGAGCTTCTAGGATTGAAGTTAGTTTTATTTTGAGAGGTAATAAGTTAATACCACTTTCCCTATTTTACATTACATTATTTTCTCGTAGTAGTTCCATCCTAGTCTAGTGGGCCAGACTCTTTACCGAATCTGGCCCAAGTCAGTAGAGGGTCTGGCTCCTGGGGGACTAGCTTCACCCTACCAACACATTTTAGTCAAACCAAATAATAGATATTGGTGCAATCAAATGCCATGATGAATAATTGCTGTACATTTACCATATTTATTTTTCTCTTTTTTTTTTTTTTGTTCAATTGTTGATGCTCTTCTTATTATCTTTTTAAATTCAGGTAATGTTTAGTTTTAGCAGAATTGGTAGCACGAGAGCATATTATATTGCCAGGTACATCCAATATTTTGTTACTGCATTGAAAATACTTTTTCCATTCAATGAACTCAAAATCTCAACCCTTTATATCCCAACTACCCTTTTCCAATGCAGTTTTACTCACTTATTATTATTCAACTGTTGCAATGTTTTGAAAATATTGTGTGAAGTTACATAAGCAACCTGCTACGTAGAATTTAATCAGTTGTGAAGTAATCTAGGTTAAAACATAAATTCAAAGTGCCATCGCTTTTATAAATTAATACAACGGGAATGAAATAATTGCGAACCAGTGTGAACAGAACTAGATTTGTTTGTTTGGAAAATGCTTTCTTTTCTTTTCCTCTGTTATTCCTCCACAAGGTTAAGGCCAGTAGGGTTGGGTAAAGGGTAACTTACGTAACTGCGAGCTACACTCCCATAGCCCTCATAAAGTCCGGCGTTGCCAGACCCTTTACCGAACCGCTACCGCGCTACGTAGGTCTGGCTCCGCCAGCCCTTACAAGTCAAAGTCACAACAAATACCAAAATCTTCTTCCTTGTAATGCTTCTGGTTTATACTACTAAGGCTGCAATTGGGAGAGTATTTTTTTTGTGCTGTTCAACAGTAAAGTGTCTTTGTAGATTAATGTTTGTGTGCGTGCGCATCCTCTGAAGAACTACAAAAAGATAAAGCTTACGCGGTTATTGCGTGAGCCGTTTAGAAGCAATCAGCGACTATGGAAAATTACACCACTACTTCGACTTCACCTTCTTCTTCCTGCATAGAACTTCTAGAAGGCAACAGTAGAAACTGGTGGCTTAACTTATCGGTATGCGGTATTATTTACCTGAGCTCTGTCAGTTTCAGTTTGTTCTATGTTGGCACAAAAATCTTGGTGAGAAAAATGACACGAAATTATGAGAGTGTAAAAGATAACGCCACTTGCTTTGTCAGAATTCATGAAGTATTTCGAGATTTCTTTAGGCAGCTCCTTCTGGGAGATAGCATTTTCAGCAAGGTAATTATCACTGTGAACCTTCTGTGTAATATCATTTTCTTGTGCCTGGCTGTACACCGTTCCACTGTTCCAGTGGATGCTGAAATAGTCTTTAGCCTACGACAGAAGCCTCAATTCATCATAGAACTCTTAGTTAACACAGAACTGGTGCTGTTCTCTGGGGCAAGGTTTTTTGCCAGCAGCAACAAAGTTTTGTACTGGCTTAGTCCCTACACTATAGTAGATGTTCTCACTCTACCTCATATAATAGTCTCTATAGCCCTGGGTGTGGACTGGATCGGTCTGCGCTCGCTGCGCTTTATATGGCTACTGGAAATCATCACGGTCATGCACTTGCTGCCTTTCATTGGTCGTACTCTCACAGATGCCGTGTCACTGCTCATGTACGTGATAGTCCTGTGGCTGACGTCAGCTGGAATCATCCACCTTCTGGAGTCCCAGGGCGATCCATGGAATAACTTCAAGAACGCTCAGTGTGAAACCTTTTTCATATACGCTTATATGATCATGGTTACCTTGTCAACCGTCGGCTACGGAGACATATCACCTAAGACTACACTTGGACTAATATTCATCACCTTTTTCATCGTCGTAGGTCTAGGTTTGTTTGCTGCCATGTTGCCGCGGCTGGCTGATATCACATCAACCTACTATCAAAGTACCCTTTATACCACTTTTAATACTAGCCGTGTATCCCGCCACGCTATCGTGTGCGGTCATATTACTAACACTACCGCCAAGGAGTTTCTGAAAGACTTCCTGCATCCTGACAGAGGGGACAAGAAAACTCACATTCTCTTCTTGAACGTTGGGAAACCAGATATCAAGTTGAGGGACGTGATTCGATCCTACGACACCAGAGTCCATTACCTGGATGGGTCAGTGCTGAACAGTAAAGATTTGCGCACGGCAAAGATCAAGAGTGCTTGTGCTGTGTTTATTCTCGCTAATAAAAACGCATCTGATCCTAGCGAAGAAGATAGCAGTAATCTGTTCAGGTTGGTGTCGGTGAAGAATACGGCCACTGAAGTGCCAATAATCATTCAACTCTTGCACAGCTTCAGCAAGAATCAGGTGTTCAATATTGATGGCTGGAACAAGTGCCAAGATGTAGCAATCTGCTTGAATGAGCTGAAGCTGGGATTGCTGGCACAGAGCTGCCTTTGTCCAGGATTTTCTACACTGATTGCTAATCTCTTCTACACGAGTGATACAACCATGCACTCTAACCAGCCGCCAGATGAACCTAGAAACTGGTTTGACCTCTACATAAATGGAGCCTCTAATGAAATATACACTTCATATTTCTCTGAGTACTTTTGGGGGAAAGACTATCACCAAGTGTCTCAGTTCTGTTTCAGAAATTTCAAGCTGATGCTTGTGGCTATAGAAAAAGGAGGTAAAGTCTATGTGAACCCTTCGGCAACCAATTACTCTAGCATCACTATTGGTGAAAACACCAGTGGGTATTTTGTTGCTCAGAACAGAGAGCAAGTTTGGGTGGTCGAGTTCTATTGTCCTCAAAGGCATTCCAGCTCTTTTCGATTGACAAGAAGAGAAGACACTCGTGCCACGAGCTTAGAGGAAGACAACATAGTTACTGTCACCAGTGCCCACTTCTATGCACAAACCTATCAAAAGAGATTGTTTGGAGGGAAAATAGCAAAGCAAAGATCAGCAAACAGAATCCGGGCTTCTATTGATGCTTCAAAACTTGCTCAGTTCAGCGAGACCAGTGAGAGATTTCACGTTTACGTCAGTGAACCCAATAAATTAGCGGCAGCTATTTTGAATCCAGAAATGGCTTATTTAGACGCCACCGTCACACAACCGGACATCAGCATTAATGACCATATAGTTGTCTGTCTATTTTCTAACTCTGAATCGCCACTCATGGGTCTACATGGGTTCTTAAATCCACTGAGAAACAGGCTACTGCCTTCAGGCACCATTAAGCCAGTCGTTATAGTGAGTAATAAAGCCTTCATTGAAAAGGAATGGACCATCGTTAGAAACATTCCAAACGTTTATGCGGTTGTGGGAAGTCCATTACGTTGGCCCAACTTGGAATCTGCTCAAATTTCCAAAGCATCTGTTTGTGTCATTCTGACTGCACCCTCTGGTTCGTCTAGTAAGGAGGATGGCATCCATGACAAAGAACCAATTTTATGCACACTTAGCCTCAAGAATGCTAAAAAACTTAAAAAATGTTCCAATGATATGAAGCTCATTACTGATCTTATTCACGACTCTAACATCCAATTCCTTGACATCGGAGATGAAGACAAACCAGATGAGAGGATATGTGAGACTCAGTTGTTCGCTTGTGGTGAAGCCTTCTCCGCTACCATGTTTGATTCCTTGACCTGTTCAGTGTTCCACACACCTGGAATACTCCAAGTGGTGGAGAGGCTTATATACCCTTCAGGGAAATCTTCCCTGCTGAAATCAGTTTCAATAGCCGATACAGGCTTTGCTGGCAAAAAATTTGTAGAGTTTTATGAATTTCAAATTGCTGAGAAGAACATGTGCCTTGGGCTGTTTCGAAAATTGCACGAATCCACTCACTCGAGGTTTGTTGTAACATCTCCTGATCCTCAGTTAATATTGAAGGAGAGTGATCATGCATTCGTGATTACTGAATAACTATTATCAGTGTGAGTTTAGAAACTACTTTATTTATTTATTATGATTTGCCATTTCTTTATTGTTTATAATGGCACTATCATCAGTCTGATAATTTCACTGCTTTCCTGTAAGCACAAACTCTTTAGTATACTTTGTCTACAATCATTTATGATCATCATTTATTGCTCTATAAATTATAAAGGTGCAATAGATATGCTCGTAGTAGCTAGTTGATTTATCTTAAATTACTTGAGCAATCATTAATATTTATATGTAATATTCTATCCATTCTAACATTAGTGTACGAATAGCTGCATTTGCTATGGTTGTGTGAACCCCCAGCCTTATAGCCGTTGTCAAATTGTAGACTACAAAAAAAGTAATAAATGGTTGGCAACTTGTGCTTGTTCTAGAATTTGGTGTGGAGAGATGCAACTGAGTGTGTTGTCAATCACTACAAGCACATTTTCAAAATCTATATTCTCATCAAATAAAAAACAACTCAGTTCTTCTTTTATAATTACGTCCTTCTTTTAACATAAATATTCCTCCCTGATAAGGCTCCTCAACCTGCCAACATTCATGAAGATAATAAGGGAGAACACAAGAAGACATCACAATGGTTATAGCTAGCTAGCTAAAGCAAGTAGACATTCCAATGGCACAATTCATATGCAAAATTGTATTGCTAGCTTTTCATCTAGTGTAGTCATATATATGTGTTAGTTTTCAACACAAGTCATTACCTTGTATCATGTATTTGTTTTTAACAGTGTAGTACTAAGAAAAATTGTAACTGACAAAGTGAGAGGTCAGGAAGTTTAAC
>WLWI01003498.1_pt1 | contig 13469 bp, 6 predicted proteins | sample 6701501 | NCBI WGS metagenome assembly WLWI01 (sample SAMN12718690, study PRJNA515312) | sponge metagenome | isolation source: marine sponge | host: Mycale hentscheli | place: New Zealand: South Island, Marlborough, Capsize Point | collected 2014-11-01
ACCTACTCCACCTTTTCTAGTCTATTCCACCCGCTTTTTAGTTTACAATTAATTGCTTACAACTGAATGAGACAAATCTTTACCTATTCTTCATGAATACACAACATCGGTCATCGGTCGTTTTTGTAGTTACTGACACACAAGCATATTATTATAGATACTGTTTAAAATTTTATATAATTCATAATAGACATTAACATTGTTTAGTTTTAAACAAATACTTTTTTAATAGAAGGCTTATGAATTATTTGTGCTTGTTTTGGATATAAAAGAATAAATTTTTTTTAATGTGTGCCACTCGGGATATGTAACTATGTTCAAAAGATGCAGCTGCTTCCTAAGTTGGTAATGTTTACTTTTGTGAAAGAAATAGTGGTATTTCAGATTGATGACAAAAACATTTTTAACTCGTTTATGATAACTAAATTTCAGCCGAGAATGACTGAATCACTCTTTTATATTGTACACATTTTTTACTTATAAATAATACTTCAAAGAAGTGTGATTTTTTTTCTCATCATGTTTTCTCACTTATACAAGTCTAAGATTTTCCAATTCAGCCAATACCTATATTCATTTGACTAAAAATCATAAATAGAAGAGTAATGTTATGCATTCTTGTCATCACTCTCCATGGCCAAACAGCATGATAAATGTATTAATCTATTGTAATATATGAATTGCTGGTATATTTGAATTTAATTTTATTACGATAAATTAGTATGTGTGGTTACCATACTGTAGTGAATTATCGTTGTGTTTTTACCAAAGCTAGTCACTATCTAGTATCGTAATTAGCACCCAGTATATTCAGTTTTCTGCTTACTTTACCCTCTTTTAAATATATCCAACTTTTGTGGCAGTAAATTTCATTTTCTGCATTTTAAAATTAATGTTATGCATGGGGATGCGACAATTATAATTACAACAGTGAATACAAAAATGTAGATTTAGGTTGTCCTTTGGATCACAGATCACAAGGGCTACAATAGTCTCTAAATGCACATAGCTTTGCTACCAAATCATTGCTGTAAATGTATTTTAAGTTAAATATGGCACTGAGGACATAAATACAAGAATTATTTGTAAAGAGATTCTAGTCTATTTTATTATATAAATAATTCATTGTTAACTTACATACAAAAAGTATTGGGTTAGAAGTTTGATGTTCTGACAAATTTTTAATTGGGTGAATAGCCCAAAGAAAGTGTTTTGCTGTGGATATGTTTGAAATTAGAACACACTGATGGCCATTACAGCTACTAGCTCAGGTTTGATACAAGCTTTGTCTCCACGGCTGGCTAAAGTAACAGTGGGGATGGTCATAGTCACTTTTTGTTGAATTACTTGTAGGACTGTAGTTGCATATTGTGTTACTTCAAAACAGATAAAAGTGAACAATACGCAAAAATTATTTTAAAACACCTCAGAATGCATAGCCAGACATCGCAGTGGGCTCACAGCTGTTAGATGATGACAATAAATACGTGAGGTGCATGCATGCATGATTATTAAATATTTGTAATGATAGCTTATGATTAGTTTATGTTGTGTTACCAGGGTAGACCTGGTCATCTTTAATTCAATTCGAGTGTCATTTTTAAAGGGAGTGAGTTACATTGTATTTCTGTCATAATCATACTAGAAATTTTATTTCCGTTGTATATTTAGAATAATTTACCAATAAATAAACAATAATGTATTTTTGAGATGAAGAAATTTTACAAGCTATGAGATTGTACTCAATAATACTTGATTATAAACTCTTGGCATATACTTTGCTACTCAAAACCACAATATATGTATTCCTGTGACCTGTTTTGGGAAAATCAGCCTAAAAGTGGCGAACAATTTTTTCAGTATCTCCGATTAAAGTGTTATGGGTCAATTATTTTATTATTTGGCGCAGTTGGAACCTTAGATGTGGCATTTGGGCTAATTTTCACAAAACCGGTCATTTTTAGATGAGTTTATGTGAAAGAAAGAATTTAATAAACAAGGAAACTCATGATAAGAACATGCAATGTTAATGTAAGAAAATAACAATTTGCTTGCTTGCTAGGTGTGAACTGAATTATATACTATTAGTATTTTGTTAACACATAGTGTAGATAATAAATTTAACAAAAATACTTCTTAATTATTATATTTTAAGCCCATGGTAGCATTATATTTATGTACTTGATTAGGTACTGCTAAACTCACTAGATGGAATGTTGCAGTTATGGTCATTGGACTTGGGCTATGGGCAGTGTCTGTTGGTCTACTAATCATTGCAGCTGTTGCCGTGGCTATCAGATACAGTGAACTATCTGATAAGATAAGTAAGTGTAATTTGATAGGAAGTCTATACATGCAAGTTTTTAAATACATATTTTATGCAGGAATTGTCAGTATTGTATTTTGGATATTGAGTTTCATCATTGTACTAGTTGATGCTGTATTGTGGATTGCTACAGCTGCAGTGGTGGCTCCTCAGGAAGGTATATATTAACTTTATTGTCCACAGAGCAGTGTAAAAATGATAGTAGCTTGAACCCAACAACATATAACAACATTTGATGTATTCTCTAGATCTGTGCATAGATATAGTTATGTGAACAGCTTAGATTTTATCAGATTCTGAGGTTATCTTGACATTAAGTTGGAATAACGATTGTTAGAATGGCTAACAGACCCATTTAAAAAAGAAAAAGTGTAAAGTTTATTAGTGGCCGGATTAACTTACTGTTTTTTACTAATTCACCAAGCGGGTCTATTTTTAATATATGTATATTTTCAATCTAACTCTGCTCACTACGAGCTGTAAGTGAATGATAATACAAGCATGAAAGTGAAATGTCATCTCCATATTGTACGACAAGTGTAATAAATTGTTTATTCCCATTGAATATTTTCTGGAACAGTAAAATAATTTTGCTTCAAAACTTCATTGTTCAAAGGTAACTCCAACTTACATCTAAAAATACAATTGTTCAGAACTACTATCAGGGCCAGCCCAGACAAACCTCCCTAGCGTATAATTAACCCCTGAAGAGAGGCAGTAGAAACATTCATTCAATATTGTATATAATCACCTCATTCATGCATGAAGTGTTAATTTGCTGTGTCTGGACACTTTAGCTACATATATACTCTGATGAATGGACTGAATAGTTAGTCTGTCTAGAATTGATAGAATAGCTATGTGTTGTGTGTGTTTCTTGATTTTTTTATTTATTATCACTTACCTCTGTCATTGAAGTTACCTGGGAGAGGGTAGCTATTAGTGCCTCTGGAGTAAAGAATAATGGTGTGACGGCTCCAAATAAGACAGACCCTGTTACAACTACGTATGGTTGTGTTGGAGCATTCAAAGCAATGCTTAACGATTATCACCGAATTACTCATTTCCACAACATTCATAAGAAGTGGAAATGCTCAAGGAGAAGTATTTAATAAAGACACACACTCTCTTTCTCTCTCTCTCTCTATAATATTGTTGAGTTATAAAGGTGTGTTAGCTACTGCCTTATTACTACAATCAAGTGTATGTTCTAAGAGCAATGACTACGACAAAGAAATGAATTGAATTGAATATCACGAGAGCACAAAATGCAAATAATGACTGATACAATTTGTAAAGGGTGGAATGACAAATGAGTATATAGTTCAATGTTCACTACAATATATTAATATCATAGCTGAGTCATTTTTAATGAAAAAAGTGGGGTATTACATTGAAATACCACAGCAGTGGAATACTGAAATAATGATCTGATTTGTGAAGGCGACCTCTTCGCAACTTCGCCACATTTTATCTGCTAGCCCTCAGCTATTTGGATCTGTAGAAGCAATCACTTTTAAGGAATTATAGCACAGCTGTGGTCTAGTAAGTCTTGCTTGCTGCTGTAGTGACTGGGGAGGCTTAAAGCTGTGTTTTAAACAACTAAAATATATTGATTAGTTAATTATAATTAGTTATAAGATTTTTTTTCTTTTCTTAGCTAGTTAGTTGAATGTAACACACAATAACCCTTTTACTTATGCACACACCCACACTTGTACACTGGAAATACCAACACAAGGCTTACGTTGTATATTATACGTAACAATTCATAAACAAACTAATATCCCCATTTTTGATTGTGTTTCCCCTGATAGTGAGTGTCACACTTGCTTAGCTAATTTGCTCGCTAATAAGCATGTTTATAAAAAGAGTATAGCTTGTTGATTTTTTTAATTATAAGTGGAGTTAGGCAGAATATTCGCTGCTACCAGAGTTGTCACTGGAGTCCTAGGTATGTGGCGGTTGTCATGGTTGAGGGTCCACCTTTAACCAATGTAGCCAGTCACCGTAGTTTATTTCTGATTAAACAGTTAAGCTATAAATTTATTTTGTTAGTTATGACCAGAATAGACAGAACTGTTCTTTACAGAAAGGAATATAAAATAAAGAAGTGTAAATGGATGACTTGAATTACTGAGATCCAATATACATTTGAGAACAGCAGTGGCAAAAATGGGGGAAATGACTAAACAGCTAAGGATAGGGTGGTTATGAATAAGCTATGTCTAAGGATGATTAGTTCATACATTCTAAGGGGAAATAATTTTTCCCCCCTAACCCCCCCCCCCCCCACTCTCTCTCTCTTCATCACTCTCGAACCTAACTTGCATGCAAAACATTGAAGTTCAGGCACCTTGCAAAGAAATATGATTTTAAAAATACAACCTGGCTTACTTAGCAGAGAAGTATGATATTCCGCATGCAAAGCATTTCATAAATTTCATTAAGACAATGTCAACACTTTGTTCATTGCTTTTTTAACAGCATATAGCTACAGAGTAAAGTGGATTCAGATGGTCTTTTAGCTATATGTGTGTTTAACTGAAATATCTACCACTTGGTATGGATTGGTATTGCATAGATCTGAGAAATAATTACATAATATTATCTTTGCAGATACATGTGACAGGATGTGGCAAGGACACAGAGATAGTCTCATTATATCAGCATTGTCATTTGGTATCATTGGTCTCCTAACCTTGTTTTGGTGGCTATTGTATGGTGTATTTAAACGTAAGTCAATTATTGAACTACTTAAGACTTTGAACTTTTTTGATTTACTAACTCAGCAGCACGCTATTTAGATGTATACTTAAGAAGTGTAATTAGTAATCACATACATTATGTATATATATATTATATATATATAAGTGTTAAATGATGGGTTTGAGGAATTATTGCTGATAAGCATCCTGATTTCAAGAGAGATGGCCGTTATCCGAGTTGTCATTTCAACTATTTTATACCATAGCTATCATTGCAAAAAGTTTAAAAGACCAAATTATATAATAATCTTTTTGTTTGAAGTAGAAAATACGTCCAACTAACTTACAGTTATTGCAGTGGGAGTCACTCCAAAATATGGACCACAAAGAGTGCACTTTGTTATGTTTTCACCATTTTCAAATGAAAGCTGGTGATCGAGCAACACAGAAATGAATGTTCAACATGAACAAGCTATTATACAGTAAGGGTTATGTACAATTTTTGACTACAAAAGAAATATGCCTCATTCTTTGTATACTTCCTTCAACAAAATACAGTGGTTATAGAGTGATGATATTGAATGCTGCTCACAATACATGACTTTATACTATAAGGAATAATTCCAGGTTTCTGTTTACTTTAGACGGGGATGGAGTGCCCGCTAATTGATTCATAATTATCAGTTCATAACAATAACCATTATTTAATAGCTGAGAGAATATACCTTTTCACTTTATAATAATTAGTACATACTAGCAAGTACCTTGCCACACAGTATAGTGCTGGACATATTGCAATGTAAGAATACAGTAGCACAAGTTATTTTTATTCATTATTAGCATTCTCTACCATTCATTAAGGCTACATCAGCTTCCCTCTCCTGCTGTCTTTTTTTTAACTATCCCAGCTTTTCTGATCTCCCACCTTTCCTTTTTAAGCTCTTTCAAAATGTGTAGCAGTACATTTTTTCATTGGTCAAGCAGACTGACTTTTACATAGATTGGTTGGGGCAGGGGGGGGGGGGATGGTTTACAAGAGTTATAACTCAAATAAACAATGGCAATAGCTAATACTTTAAGTACATGCTCTAAAAGTGTCAGCCAATTAAACTTACCAATTCAAAGGGAATGGTAAAATTCAACAGTTAATTTAAGTGGATGTGCCCTGCAGAAAGTTGTAGAAGACAGCTCGCGTTGTCATTTCGCGGTAGATTCGGTTGATGTATTTTCGTCCATTCCAGCCACTACAATATTAGGTGAGCTCTGACCTTGGCTTCATTGTATTCTTAGCATATATAAGTGTTTTGAAGTCCAAGCTCTTGAAGTGATCTAGCATTTGTGAGTTAGCTAATAGTGAGTGAGTTAGATTATTTAAACCAGGACGATGTTATTAAAATATACAATAATGACTTGAAGTAATATAGTTAGAAACGCTGCTTCTGATTCTTCCATCTGCTGTTCTTGCAGAAATTAATAAAATGTTTTGCGTAATTCAATAATCAAAATCTTGCAGCATAACGAAACAAAATATTCAATCAATTTTAAGTATTAATTTTGACCAAATATATATGCTTTTAAATATGGAAGCACCATAATCATCGATCACTTATATTGTGCTAGTTCTCTGTAAGTAGTATTATTTTATATATCCTGCTTTTCTCTTGATCATTGACACACATACTTCCAGTTTAGGCTACACCCACTTTGTGACCTAACCAATATTTTGGAGCCCAGAGCTTCTCTGGATACACAAATATAACTTAACTATATGCATTGTACACACTTAATAATAAACTATAACACACACTTAAGTGACATTCACTTTATTAATCTCTTCCTCTCTCTTCCCCTCTAGCCAGGAGGTTGCTTCTCTGTCTTTGACTGTTTCTCATCTTTCTTCTCCATTCCAGTGAACAACAGCACCAGAATTGGTGGGAGCTTTATTCGTCTAGTGGTATTTTCCAACAGCCAGAGTTACCATTGGAAAATAATCTCATTTAATAGCTCTGTTGGGGTCAATGTATACTCGAAGTTTTGCATTTGGTTTGGTTACTTGTCGCCATGGAGCTGACCCAGTCAATTGGTTGGCATACAGTTTTAATTACTACAAAACAGTCCATTCCCTTTACTTCACATATCAGTTTTGACCTCAATATAATAGGAACACTAGAAGGAGGGTGTTCTACTGGTTGGTGAGTTGAGTCAAATTGAAATATGGTATTCAACACCAGTAATGGCTCCAAGACCAGAAAAAGAATCAGCATATTATGTGCAAAGTGTCATTGTCAAGTGCCTTAACACGGTTGAACCAGTTTCATTTCTGTGCTTGCATAGAGGCCCAGGATATTGGAGATATGGTCCTCTACTTCAGATTCTATGGGTAAAATTTTCCTTTACATTCACATTTATTCTTGTCTCTTTGGAAGGGCCGTCACCAGTTTGTTTCCCCATCTGTTGCACATTACCTGCGTATAAGGCCATAATGATAGAGGAAAATTGATGATATGAACTGTACAGCACCCATGAAACTGTTACAGCATTAATGTGCACCTTCGTAACTATCACTTTTTCACATGCAACATTAATGTTTCTGCGTGTATTTGCCTTTCACGGGGCTAAATTGCTTCAAGTTTTTGTACTCAATGCATTCCTATGGTTACCACACTTGCGGTCATGCGAATTCAGCTTAGGCAAACAATTGTAGTACTAAAGCCGCACAATCAGTTTAATTATCAGTTATTTCTTTGATTAAACTTTTTTACAGTAGTGTAAAGGTTGTAATGTATTAAATTTATGAATCTTAGGTTTGGGGTTATAATAGAGGTATAGCCTCAAAGTAGTTACATAATGTATTTGCCACAATATTTGTTGCAGTAACTTACATTTTCTTTAGATTTTATGAATAATAAAACAAAACCAAAATGGACCATGCCACAGGAAGACCATGTGGAAATGATGGTATGAATTGTATTTAACATAATATTATCTTAATACAGTATGGTAGCTGCTATTTATACACATATAACTGGATGTTATTCATGTGCTGATTTGAATGATTAAATTACCTTAGAACGTTATGGATACTGTGACAGTGCATATTTTGTGGATAATTAGATTTGGTTGCTAGTTCCTACTTTGATACAAGTTTCTCAAACCATAAGTTGAATTCTACATCCTTCCAATGGTGGGCTACTGATATTAGTTGAGTGTCTTTATAGTTTATTCCTATTAGTATTCTTATTAGTCCATTCTATCCGTTCATAAAATTGAGAGTGTTTCAGTTCTTGGATTTAAAGTTATCAAATTCGATTTCAGAGGTAAGACATGTTCACACGAATTTTTAGGAAAGCCACCGTACAACTCAATTCGATTTTTGAGGGAAGATACTCAATGAAAAAAATAGCTATTTGTTAGAATATCTCTCTAGTTAACAGCATAGTGAGTGGGAGGGCAACATGTACCACACAACATGTATTGTTAATAACAAGTGACAGTGAGAATTGGATAGTACAGTGAAAAATCAGTCAATTAATATGTTCCTTAATATTTTTCATTTCTTTCTATGAATTCTATAGCAATGTTTGTCAGTTCAATGCTGTCTGCTTTATCTTTTAGAATGTGAATCAAAATGGTATCATAAAAGTGTTTCACTTTTATCAGGCCCATCAATCTGTCTTTCTATATCCAAACAAGAAGCTCAACACCACTCATTTGTATTTATGACCTGACAGCAATATATTATACCAACTGTGTTCTGTAGTCAGTACTGATGTTGTAATGCACTGACTTTCATAGTAATTTATTAGGTAGTACAAAGTGAACAGATGCTTTGCTAACCTTGAATGCAAGATGAATCACAAACAAGCAATGCTGAAGTCCCTGGGATTCAACATCCTGTCACAGCCGAGCTTCATCCTTACCTCAAAACTGCAACTAAACACTGCAACCATCCTAGGCATTGTGCACCTCAGCGCTTATACAGCTGAGCTCTGGTACTGATACAATTGTTATATAAAATACATTCTCAGCCTCGAACGGAAAACTCACCGGGACTAGTTTTGATCTTCCTGTGATTTACTTGCAAGTTAAGCAGGCTCTTTAATTCTGCAAGTGCAAATGCTCTAGAATTGAAACATCACGTGTGTGTAGTGATTGGTAGATGCGCTAGATAAACTTCGAGAAAATATTCGGAAATTTGCAAATAACGTATCTTTAAGAAATTATAATCTATGCAGTAGTCCTCATTAAAGGTTCTCCCAAACTATATACATGGACACCTATTGATATCCCATAGAGTTAATGTATGTTAATAGAGAGTTAGAATTAGTATTCTTGGCTTCAATGAGCTCTTATTTTTGGTTTACTACTTGGCCCAAAGACAAGTTTTGTAATTGATTGATTGATAGTCACACATTACATATAAATTTAGTTATTTAACTGGGCTTTAAATAACATCGAAGAAATAAGGAATTTGGATAAAAATGTTATAAAAATATTAAACCCTCTGAAATGTATCGTTCATCTAAATTTATCTTTTATTCAGAAAGGAAAACTGACAATAATCCACAAATATAATATAATATATATGAGTCCATTGTGAGAAGTGCTAACTAGAGGTGTGCTAATATTAACTTGTTTTAACCTTAATTACTCAGTGGTAATGATTGTGTCAAGTAATGAATACAAATGCTACCACCCAAGAAAGCACCTGTCTGCCCTTAAGAATCCCCCACAATGATTCTCTTTAAAATTGACATGAATCAATTTTTAGGGCAATAATTTCTTCTTGCTTCCCGCGGCAGTTTTGCTTTCTTTATGTGTGGAAGTTAACGATGTTAAGTGATCATTTGCATAGACAATATAATAAACCAGTGAGTATCAGTGCTATAAAATTTATTCACTTACAAATTTTTTTTACATTTTCAGCTTTCATTGCTCGAGCTCTATTGATAACAGATTGTAATAAAATAGCCAATAAATTATTCATTGAGTCTGAGACGATTTTGTAATAGCTAGCCAGTATTTTAGTAGCACTGAGTATTTGCACTTTTGGTGCTTCAATTTATTTCTGAATGCTATACTTATGGTGTCACATTATTCATCTATTAAAACTCAACTAATAGTGCCACAATATTGATTAACAGTTTACTTGTTATAAATGTAATTTTTATCACAAGCTTACATTTAAACTCTATGTAATGTAGGATAATCCTGAAATGGTGACGGTTAATGATATGGGAATGATTGTTGATGACAAAGGAAGAAAAGTAGTTGAATACAGCTTGTCAACATCAGCGCACAAAATGATTGGAGAGTCGATGCAGCATGGTACTGCTAGAGTTGCTGAAGAACGAACTGTGGCAGTAAGTTTTAATTTTACATACATGTTATATATTAGTACTTGGAACGATTTTCATTATATATTTGGCATTTTGCATTTCTTTGAACCTTGTGTTGGGTTTTCCTGTTTCAAAGGCTCATGGTTATAATTTAGTCATTATCCTGTCAGTATTGATTATTGTAAATTTAATATCATAATAATGCTTATTGTTATTATATTTATGTGTTAACACCCATCATGAGAAGAATGCATATTATTTACTATAATCATAACCCGAAGTAACATATAACATCTCTTCAGAATGTTCAAACACATTAATTGTGATTAAACATATCACAATTGTTGTGAAGGCTTGTATACTCATATCTAGGCATTACATTTAGTAGGTTAAGATTATTTTAGCCCAGGAATAACGATGACACAAATATTAACGTGCAGCCTACTGTAGGCTTACTAAAATTTTTGGGTCATGTGCCTTCCATAGATAGCACGCAACATAATCATCATAGTTTAGCCCAGTATGTTCCGCTAATTTTTCTCTAGCCTGGCTCATTGTGGAGTATATGAAGATAACGATAAATATTATAATTGAAATGTGATTATTGAAGTTCAACTTATTAATTTGATATGGACCTTGCTGGAGTCTCAAAATAGTGTTACTTTAGTAGATTATTAAAGAAACAGTTCTCCAACAAGTCAGATCATCTTTGGGGTTTCTTTTTTACCATACACACAAAACACCACTAAATTCAGAATACTACTGCACTCTTTGAATAATAAAATTGTTATCATCATTATTCACTTATTATGTTTTAAAACATGAAATGTTTTTAAATAGTTTTTCTAATTGGAAGTCAAAGGAAGAAATAGACCAATCCTTGATGTATTTTTTTCTGTTCAGACATAGAGAAGGATGACAGTATTCTTGCATATACAATAAATATATTACGAGGAAAACCAAGTAGCTAATTAGATTTAGAGTAAAGGGTTGTATTTTGGCATTCATTTTCTTATTTATCAATAGATTCACGAGTATTAGTGTATTTATCTGATTTTTGTTCTCATATCATCATAGATTAAAGAAGCCATGAAAACTAGACGAGTCAACCAAGAGGATAAATCAGCTAATCAAGTAAGAAGCTAGTAGTTTTGGCCTTAATTTATTGACTACTTTATATGTTACAATATTTTTTTATAAAGTATGCTAAAATTTACTTGCCATGTTTTATTGACATCCTTTGATTATAAAAGTTTAATAACAATTTTGCATGCAATCAGTTTTAGTCGAACTACTAATTATGTCTCATAATTGCAAAATGCAAATGAAAGAGATGCCACATATCATAACTATAGCAAACTGTATAGAAAAGAAATCAAAGTTTGTTCTCTAATTTTACTCTCGTAATGTTGAATTGCTTTATATGGCTTCTATTATATTTTATTATAATATTAGCAAAATTCATTCAGTAGCATCCTGAACTAACTATATCACACTTTACAACAATGTTACTAACTTGTTATTGATTCTTTAGGATGGGTATTATGATGCCACAACTAATTTCAAACAATCTGTTGCTACTTCTGTTTCATTTAATACATTAAAGAACAATCAACCACCACAATACGGAGTACTGGAGAAAGATAGTGACAATACTGAAGGCAATCACTACTTGCCTCTCAATCACAAGAGTGGAAAATATACATTTACATCTCAGGTACAATATCAAACACAAAATAGGATCTTTTTTTAAGCATACCAAGTAATGATACTATGAATAGACTTATTGTAAGTTTATATAAATAAATAGACAGGTATTATTACACACATTATTACTAGTGGTGTGCTTGAGCACAAATGGCGAGCGAGCCTAAAGACTATACTATTTTTATATGAATGATTTTGACTTCTAACACTGAAGCTACTGAAAAAAATAAGGTCCACTTTTTTTAATTTAGCATACAGGGTAAAGGGATTTCAGTGACATAGTAACAACTCTCTAACTGCTTGGAAGGAAAAAAACAACAACAAAACAATACACGTTATTTAAAAGTTTTCTTTGTGACATTCTTTAGCTAAGTAGTGGTTGTAACACAATGCTTTGACACAACTGGACATGCACCTACACAGACTTACCTTCGCAGTAGTCTAGTGGACAATGTATTTTCAAGTAAATACTGTTACGCACGGCTTATAACCATGACAAAGAGCGCATTGACTTACCACCGCCACTAACTCGAATAGAAATGGAAGTCTATTAAGTTTTCAAGTTTTAACTGCACCCGCAAAAGAATTCAAAACGGTAAACAATTCAATTTCTAGGGTGATACGAGTACTGATCGTTAACCAGAGGATTCTGTTTAGTGCAATTTGGGATGGGGTCGACCACATAACTAACACAAAAACGCGAGGGTCAAAGTACAAAATGACATATGTACGTCCATGTATATAAATAAATAACCCAACATCCCCGATTTTCGATTGTGTTTCCCCTGTAAGTGTCTCGCTTGCTACGCTCGCTCGCCAATTATATACATTATTATATAAAGTACGCATAACATGAGTCAGAGTGTTATATGGTGAAACATTTCACAGACCAGTAGCTATTTAGCCAATCTACTATATCACAATGCACAATATAGATTGCTCAGTAGCTATTTACTTTTAAGTTGTTATTGTACCTAATCTTCGTAAGCTTTGCTTGTTCTTCAGACCGCATATTTGGCCAAATTGCTCCATCAACAATATGTTAGTGTATTAGGCACATTCGGTTCTACTTTAATTCTGAGTGTGCTATGCATATTTTTTATTGAATGAGAGTGTGAAGAACCAGTCACTAATTTTTGACAACCTTAAGGGTGCACTACCACCTGAAACCGCACCGTGAAACCGCAGATATACGGGTTATGCTGTGCATCCATATTTCTTTTCCTGTATAACTTGAGCTTACTTTATTGTTGTAGTTGGAAGGGACACTAACAGACAACTCTATAAAGCCAAGTTTGAAGAACAAAGACCAATCAGAGACGGAGAAACAGCGGTGGATACCTGGTGATACTTTCCGAAATTCTGAGGTGAAGGTAGGAGCTACGGCGG
>WLWI01003499.1_pt1 | contig 13468 bp, 6 predicted proteins | sample 6701501 | NCBI WGS metagenome assembly WLWI01 (sample SAMN12718690, study PRJNA515312) | sponge metagenome | isolation source: marine sponge | host: Mycale hentscheli | place: New Zealand: South Island, Marlborough, Capsize Point | collected 2014-11-01
GAAGTTTGGGACGGGGTCGAACGCCGAGCGAACACAAAAATACGGAGGGTCAAAGTACAAAATGACATACATACGTCCAAACATATATATAAATAAATAAATAAATAAACAAACATCCCCGATTTTCGATTGTGTTACCCCTGTAAGTGTCTCGCTCGCTACGCTCGCTTGCCAACAAAGGAATTCTATTAGTCTGTTCAGAGTGAGACTGCAGCATCAGTCTGTTCAGAGTGAGACTGTAGCATCAGTCTGTTCAGAGTGAAACTAGCATCAGTCTGTTCAGAGTGAAACTAGCATCAGTCTGTTCACAGTGAGACTAGCATCAGTCTGTTCAGAGTGAGACTAGCATCAGTCTGTTCAGAGTGAAACTAGCATCAGTCTGTTCAGAGTGAGACTGTAGCATCAGTCTGTTCACAGTGAGACTAGCATCAGTCTGTTCAGAGTGAAACTAGCATCAGTCTGTTCAGAGTGAGACTAGCATCAGTCTGTTCAGAGTGAAACTAGCATCAGTCTGTTCAGAGTGAGACTGTATCATCAGTCTGTACAGAGTGAGACTAGCATCAGTCTGTTCAGAGTGAGACTGTAGCATCAGTCTGTTCAGAGTGAGACTAGCATCAGTCTGTTCAGAGTGAGACTAGCATCAGTCTGTTCAGAGTGAAACTAGCATCAGTCTGTTCAGAGTGAGACTGTAGCATCAGTCTGTTCAGAGTGAGACTGTAGCATCAGTCTGTTCAGAGTGAGACTAGCGTCAGTCTGTTCAGAGTGAGACTAGCGTCAGTCTGTTCAGAGTGAGACTAGCATCAGTCTGTTCAGAGTGAGACTGTAGCATCAGTCTGTTCAGAGTGAGACTGTAGCATCAGTCTGTTCAGAGTGAGACTAGCATCAGTCTGTTCAGAGTGAGACTAGCATCAGTCTGTTCACAGTGAGACTGTAGCATCAGTCTGTTCAGAGTGAGACTAGCATCAGTCTGTTCAGAGTGAGACTGTAGCATCAGTCTGTTCAGAGTGAGACTAGCATCAGTCTGTTCAGAGTGAGACTAGCATCAGTCTGTTCAGAGTGAGACTGTAGCATCAGTCTGTTCAGAGTGAGACTAGCATCAGTCTGTTCAGAGTGAGACTAGCATCAGTCTGTTCAGAGTGAGACTGTAGCATCAGTCTGTTCAGAGTGAGACTGTAGCATCAGTCTGTTCACAGTGAGACTGTAGCATCAGTCTGTTCAGAGTGAGACTAGCGTCAGTCTGTTCAGAGTGAGACTGTAGCATCAGTCTGTTCACAGTGAGACTGTAGCATCAGTCTGTTCAGAGTGAGACTAGCATCAGTCTGTTCAGAGTGAGACTAGCATCAGTCTGTTCAGAGTGAGACTGTAGCATCAGTCTGTTCACAGTGAGACTGTAGCATCAGTCTGTTCAGAGTGAGACTAGCATCAGTCTGTTCAGAGTGAGACTGTAGCATCAGTCTGTTCAGAGTGAGACTAGCATCAGTCTGTTCAGAGTGAGACTAGCATCAGTCTGTTCACAGTGAGACTGTAGCATCAGTCTCACTGTGAACAGACTGATGCTACAGTCTCACTCTGCTTAATGTCAAAAGTGCTTAACATAGAGTGAAAAAGACAGTTACTCCAGCACCTGTGAGTACACTATAACTAGTATAGAGTAGGAAAGACAGACACTCCAGCACCTGTGAGTACACTATAACTAGTATAGAGTAGAAAAGACAGACACTCCAACACCTGTGAGTACACTATAACTAGTATAGAGTAGGAAAGACATACACTCCAGCACCTGTGAGTACACTATAACTAGTATAGAGTAGGAAAGACAGGCACTCCAGCACCTGTGAGTACACTATAACTAGTATAGAGTAGAAAAGACAGACTCTCCAGCACCTGTGAGTACACTATAACTAGTATAGAGTAGGAAAGACATACACTCCAGCACCTGTGAGTACACTATAACTAGTATAGAGTAGGAAAGACAGGCATTCCAGCACCTGTGAGTACACTATAACTAGTATAGAATAGGAAAGACAGGCACTCCAGCACCTGTGAGTACACTATAACTAGTATAGAGTAGGAAAGACAGGCACTCCAGCACCTGTGAGTACACTATAACTAGTATAGAGTAGGAAAGACAGACACTCCAGCACCTGTGAGTACACTATAACTAGTATAGAGTAGGAAAGACAGGCACTCCAGCACCTGTGAGTACACTATAACTAGTATAGAGCAGGAAAGACAGACACTCCAGCACCTGTGAGTACACTATAACTAGTATAGAGCAGGAAAGACAGACACTCCAGCACCTGTGAGTACACTATAACTAGTATAGAGTAGGAAAGACAGACATTCCAGCACCTGTGAGTACACTATAACTAGTATAGAGTAGAAAAGACAGACACTCCAGCACCTGTGAGTACACTATAACTAGTATAGAGCAGGAAAGACAGACACTCCAGTACCTGTGAGTACACTATAACTAGTATAGAGTAGAAAAGACAGACACTCCAGCACCTGTGAGTACACTATAACTAGTATAGAGTAGAAAAGACAGACACTCCAGCACCTGTGAGTACACTATAACTAGTATAGAGCAGGAAAGACAGACACTCCAGCACCTGTGAGTACACTATAACTAGTATAGAGTAGGAAAGACAGACACTCCAGCACCTGTGAGTACACTATAACTAGTATAGAGCAGGAAAGACAGACACTCCAGCACCTGTGAGTACACTATAACTAGTATAGAGCAGGACAGACAGACACTCCAGCACCTGTGAGTACACTATAACTAGTATAGAGTAGGAAAGATAGACACTCCAGCACCTGTGAGTACACTATAACTAGAGTAGGAAAGACAGACACTCCAGCACCTGTGAGTACACTATAACTGTATAGAGTAGGAAAGACAGACACTCCAGCACCTGTGAGTACACTATAACTAGAGTAGAAAAGACAGACACTCCAGCACCTGTGAGTACACTATAACTAGTATAGAGTAGGAAAGACAGACACTCCAGCACCTGTGAGTACACTATAACTAGTATAGAGTAGGAAAGACAGACACTCCAGCACCTGTGAGTACAATAACTAGTATAGAGTAGGAAAGATAGACATTCCAGCACCTGTGAGTACACTATAACTAGAGTAGGAAAGACAGACTCTCCAGCACCTGTGAGTACACTATAACTAGAGTAGGAAAGACAGTCACTCCAGCACCTGTGAGTACACTATAACTAGAGTAGGAAAGACAGACTCTCCAGCACCTGTGAGTACAATAACTAGTATAGAGTAGGAAAGACTGACACTCCAGCACCTGTGAGTACACTATAACCAGAGTAGGAAAGACAGACACTCCAGCACCTGTGAGTACAATAACTAGTATAGAGTAGGAAAGACTGACACTCCAGCACCTGTGAGTACACTATAACTAGTATAGAGTAGGAAAGACAGACACTCCAGCACCTGTAAGTACACTATAACTAGTATAGAGTAGGAAAGACAGTCACTCCAGCACCTGTGAGTACACTATAACTAGTATAGAGTAGGAAAGACAGACACTCCAGCACCTGTGAGTACACTATAACTAGTATAGAGTAGGAAAGACAGACACTCCAGCACCTGTGAGTACACTATAACTAGAGTAGAGTAGGAAAGACAGTCACTCCAGCACCTGTGAGTACACTATAACTAGAGTAGGAAAGACAGACACTCCAGCACCTGTGAGTACACTATAACTAGTATAGAGTAAGAAAGACAGTCACTCCAGCACCTGTGAGTACACTATAACTAGAGTAGGAAAGACAGACACTCCAGCACCTGTGAGTACACTATAACTAGTATAGAGTAAGAAAGACAGACACTCCAGCACCTGTGAGTACACTATAACTAGTATAGAGTAGGAAAGACAGTCACTCCAGCACCTGTGAGTACACTATAACTAGAGTAGGAAAGACAGACACTCCAGCACCTGTGAGTACACTATAACTAGTATAGAGTAGGAAAGACAGACACTCCAGCACCTGTGAGTACACTATAACCAGAGTAGGAAAGACAGACACTCCAGCACCTGTGAGTACACTATAACTAGAGTAGGAAAGATAGACACTCCAGCACCTGTGAGTACACTATAACAAGAGTAGGAAAGACAGACACTCCAGCACCTGTGAGTACACTATAACTAGTATAGAGTAGGAAAGACAGACACTCCAGCACCTGTGAGTACACTATAACTAGTATAGAGTAGGAAAGACAGACTCTCCAGCACCTGTGAGTACACTATAACTAGTATAGAGTAGGAAAGACAGACACTCCAGTACCTGTGAGTACACTATAACTAGTATAGAGTAGGAAAGACAGACACTCCAGCACCTGTGAGTACACTATAACTAGTATAGATTAGGAAAGACTGATACTCCAACGTCATCATACTTTTTCTGCTTTCACTAAAACATTTTTTTGTGACCACTAGTTTGGTTTTTTTAGCCCAGAGAGACTAAGAGAAATTAATGCCCTGACACCATAATACTGTGTCAGTTCTGTTTTCTATTTAAAGCCAACATATAATTGCTCACCACCTAACTAATCAGAAGAACTCCAATGAAGTTTTTTAGAGCTTCTATTCATATTTCCATAGAATAACTTTGGCTATTGAGGTACTGACTAGGAAATAATGGACCGATTAATACATAAAAAACCAGTCAGTGCAATAAGAAATACACATCACCATGTGAACTGATATGATTGGCTGACAGCTTCGTGCTGAGAAAGTTCAAGAAGGTGAATTTGCTACGTATGTTTGAGTTTGTGAGTGAGCTAAATGGATGAGTTGAACAAAAAAAAACAATACACGTAAAAAAATTCTGAGTCATGTCCATCATTAATGTGGTGATTTCACCACAACCACTACTACTAAAATATGTCAACATTACATTCCCCCCCTCCCCACTTCATCCGTACTATCACCAGAAATTTATTAAGCAAACCTCTTGTTCATCTCCATTTGAAAGGCAGTCATAATTATGCCTTAGAAATTTACACATATGTTTTTCAGCACAAAAGGTGAATCAACCATGTAATTGAAACCACACGGTAGCTAAATTAATTTGATAAAACATTTTTTTCCTTTAAAAATCTGTATGCAAAAAATAACAAAACTGCTACATTTATTTAGTTTTCCTAAAGTTAAGGTTCTGGCTCCTACTCACCTAGTTTAAGGAGGCACCCTTCAGTCTATTTATTAATATATAATAATAGCTAGCTATGTAGCCTTGACCATGCATTTTAGCTAATAACAAATATGATATTACATTTCACTTTGATTCAAATAGAAAATGAACTTGGTTTTAAGTTTGTAAATCTTAACTGCATCCGCTTAAATTTAGATACGTCAGAAGCCACCTAATTCAGAGAGGTAAATCTCCTTATATGATATGGGTAAAAACAATAAACAAATGATTCTGTTTAGTGCAGTATGGGACAGGGTCAACCTCCAAGGAAACACAAAAACATGAGGTTCAAAGTGCATAATGACATACTTGCGTCCACACATAAACTAATGGGGTATTTCAGCACAGATGGCTAGCGAGCCAGCCTGCCTTTATTTTAAACAATGAAGATTTACTAATTCCTTTTAATTTCTTATTAAAATTCCTCTAATATATACATATATTAAAACATAGCTAGTCACATGTGAGCAATCTGATTGGTCTAATATGTGAATCTGTTCAAGTAGAGTAATATGCTGCGACATTCTCTAGACATTAAGTAAATCTGACGCTGTTGCTACACTCTTGAATTTACAAACTTAAGTGTTTGTTACTTTAAGTTTTAGCCGTTGCTACGTTATAAAGCAATTAGATTTTCAATGCGCCTATAGGTGTAGTTCTGGACAACTGAGTTTTTAGACATGTAGTGGAGTTTCCTCTGAGCAATATATGGAATAAGTATTATATAATATTGATCATGAGTCAGCAGCATACAATACAGTGTTATATGTCATGAGCATGTGCAAGTATATTTGGTAAACCTCTGGCTAGAGAAAATATTTATACATTGATGTGAAGTGTCATCCCCATATTATGTCAATTGTAATAAATTGTGCATTATGTATTGACTATTTTTCTAAAGCTGTCTATTAACTGCTTCAAAGCCTTGTCATTCAGAGATTACTACACCATGCTTTTAAAATTCAGTAGTACAGAACTAACCATGGGTGCATTGGAGCGTTCAATATGCCGCGTTCAATGGGTACATATTGAATGCTCACATGATGCAGACATACTCAAGGAAAACATCCAACAATGTGTTTTATTTTAGTTACAGTATCAAACAAAGTAGCTATTGAAGTTGCAGATAATCCAAAGCATCCTCTATTATGGCCCATAGAACTTCAATTAATTCATGATTCACTTTTTACACTACATCATGTATAATAGAGAAACTGTCAAGATTAATATAAATCTAGTAAACAATAAATTAATGAAACATGATTGTATTGGAATAGAATTACCAATTAAAGTTGGACCCATAAATAGCACACTGATACAAATTAATTGGAACAGAACTCATCAAACATTTGAAATAATTGCCAACTTTCATTGCAAACTATGCCATGGTTGAAATTAATGTGAAATTCTTCATAGGGGATTAACAGAATGTGGAAAGAAGGTATAAATCTAGTATTATGGTGTCTCGTAAAAACATAATTGATATAAAATTATTGACTGTAAAGATATAGTAATCAATTAACCCACAAGAATAATCGTGTGGATTAAGTCTTTCTCTCATATGTGGTATGTTTAGAGGTGGCTCCCAGTGGTAGTCCTGGAGTACCTACTGCTAGTATGATAATGTCTACAAGTATTACCCTCACATGGACAGAGATAGATGTTTCAGAGAGAAATGGAGTCATCACTAGTTACAGGATTCAGTATGGAGAAGGAACTAATAGAAACATATTAATCAATACACAGTCTAATGCTACCACTCATCTAATTACTGGCCTCAAGCCCTTCACTCAGTACACCTTCACTGTAGCTGGAGTCAGCAGTGATGGTATTGGACCTTTCTCTAATGCCAGTAAATTCACTAGAACTGCTGAAGATGGCAAGTTACACACTGTACAGTACTAAGTTTGTGCTCAACAACATTAACTTGATTCAAATCTAACAGCTGACTCAGCACAACCAAGTGTTCTTTATACTCATGGTCGCAGTATGCACAACACTTAGCTTAAGTTATAAATGAACTCAAAGAAAAACTGTATAGATTTTATTCATTTTTACAGCTCCTGCAGGCAGTACTGGAGTACCTACTGCTAGTATAATAATGTCTACTAGTATTACCCTCACATGGACAGAGATAGATGTTTCAGAGAGAAATGGAGTCATCACTAGTTACATAATTCAATATGGAGAAGGAACTAATAGAAACATATTAATCAATACACAGTCTAATGCTAACACTCATCTAATTACTGGCCTCAAGCCCTTCACTCAGTACACCTTCACTGTAGCTGGAGTCAACAGTGTCAATACTGGACCTTTCTCTGGTACCTCATTGCTTACAACCTCCCAAGATAGTAAGTTGTTGTTGTTGCTTTTAATTCAATCAAAAGTCATTAGTGTACTGTTTCTTAAGTCCCAGAATCAATGCTTCCATATACACCAATATAATCTTAAATAAGACACTTTCATGAATATTCCTGTTTTGGTTTTTTTTAAGTCCCAGACAGTCTTATTTGGTTCTCATTGAACTCCTGGTTTCATTATGCAGTCAGTGACAGAGCTAGAAATAATTTCTCATACAACTTATAACAATAGTTTGGTTAAAACCTTATCTACCATTTTAGAGAGAAATACATTATGCAGGTTTTTTTGACACAACATTAGTAGTCCTTGAACTAATCACATCAATGAATTCTGATTCATCGTTTCTGTTTTTCAATAGAACCTACTGCCATTCGCAATGTTCAAGAGACAGCGACATTATCTACATTCCTATCTTGGGAAGTACCAGAAGAACTAAATGGAATTCTCACTCACTATATCATCAGGTACTCTCTAAATGGAACTCATCAATTACTGCAAACTACTAACAATACCAACTTCTCTATCCCTAACCTGACTCCTAACACACTGGTGTCTGACATAACAGTCTCTGCCACTACTGAAGGGGGAGAGGGACCAAAGGTTAAGGTAGCTAACTTTACACCACTAGACTTATTATCATTAGGTCAAGACAATTCTACATCTGGAGTGTCAGGTTAGTAAACAGATATCTATATAATATAATAATGTACATATATTTTATATAAATAGATAATGTGCTTCCAATAGTCCTTTCTGTGCTGATCACTTTTGTATTGTATTCTCTCATTCTGGTGATAATTGGAGTGGTAGTCTATTGCTGGAAGAAGAGAAAAGCTCCTGAAAAGTAAGAATGCTCATGTCCTTAACAATAATAAATGATAACTCTACTAAGAGAGAAGTTGTCAAGTGATATCTAGTGTTGTTATGGTTAACTAAAACTAAAACTAAAATTAATTTTAGTTAAAACTAAAACATTTTAGTAAAGAAACCAAAACTAAATTTCACATAGGATGGTAACTAAAACTAAAACTAAAAGTCATAGAGCGGATGAATAAAAACTAAAACTAAAATTATTTTTTAATCAAACTAAAACTATAGCTAACTATTTGAAGTGACATCACTGAAAGAAGACGAATGTCTAGTGGTAGTCCCAGGATGAAAAACCCTTTACCCAATTGTTTATTCGTAGTACCTGAGTAATTGCTTGGCTAAGACAAACTGTTGGACAGCAGTCAGCAGTTGCTTGACTATCTAGTCCTGCCCCCTCACTTTGCACATGCATGTCAAATCATTCAGTCTCTGTGCTGTATTTGCTATCCGTTCAGTAAGTAGAGATTGGCCACAGGGTAATAATAATTATTTTAAAAACTAAATTATTGTACTCCTGTTAAAAAAAAAAAAATGCTAAAAAACCAGCTATCAAAAAAAAACTAAATTGAAGTCTGCATTTGAAAAACAAAAACTATCTAAAATATGACTTGAATTTTTAAAAAAATTGAATTCTAAAAAACCAAAACTAAAACTAAAATAGAAGTTAGTAAATTAGAAAAACCTAAACTAAAACTAAAATTGTAGTCTTTGCTAGTGAAAAAACTAAAACTAAAATAGAAGTTAGTACATTGGAAAAAACTAAAATTGTAGTCTTTGCTAGTAAAAAAACTAAAACTAAAATTAATCTTGAAAAACATTTTGTCAAAAAACTAAAACTAAAACTAAACTGTACGTGTTCAACCAAAACAACATTAGTGATATCACTTCATTTCCTCACAGAACACCTCCTCCTATGAAAACTGAAAAAAATGAAGCTTATGGTCGAGTCACAGTAGAAGAGTCTACATCTCACTATGAAACAGTCCACCATGAGGAAACAGTTTAATGAAATATTACACAGAACATATCCAAGAATAAATAGCTATCATTTCCCATATATAAAAATGTTACAGCTTGAAGTATAGTTTGCCCCATATGTGTTTATTAATATGAACCTTTTGTGATATCTTATTTACCAACTTTATTATTACACATTATACATATTATTAATATATATATAATATATATATAATTCCTTTTATTCAGATTTTGTACTAACAATATAATTATACTCAATAAAAAGAAGCTAGTCAATTGATTTAACTGCAAATTAAACACTATTCAGCAACTAGCACAGTTAATCGCTTATTCATTATTGTTATATTATATCTAAAATATAAGCAAGAATTAGGATGCTAATAGTGAAGTGATATTGTTGAAGATATATTTACATATAGTACAACTAGAACTGTATACAATTATTTTCTCATTAAATTAAATACTTAATAAAGTTATAATGGTAAAGGAATAGAGGTTGCCACATGGTAAAGAAGTCCTGGCTTCAATGGTGTGGACTACACACTGTATGAGTAGCTATTCATTTACAAATCCAAACTTTCCTACCTTATTACTGCCCACTTTCCATACAATTGAATTTTTTTGGCAAACTTCCTAAAGTGGCAATTTTATATGAATGTCACTTGCTAAAATTGTTCATCTCTTCTTTCATTCAAAGTCAGGATTATAGCTTAAAATATTCATGGAAGGGTGATTTCTTTTTTAATTTTTTAGGACATTTTAAAGTACAAAAAATGTGTACATAAAAAAATGTAAGATTTAAAAAAGTAAGCAGTTCTGATTTTCTTGGATATAATGTAGCAGATAGAGTAACTAGCTACTTCATTTGTGCCAATAGTCTTCTCATAATGTAGCTCTGTGGATGAGTGCAATAGCTGAACATCAGGAATGCCATACCAGTGCACTGTACATTTCTCACACTCACAATTAAACAAATGTAATGAAACAGAAGTTTTTCATAAATTAATTTTAAACCAGTTGAATGTCAAGGATAGTATATTTATTGCTGAAATCGGTCAGGACTTGATATCCCTTATATGTAGCTAGTGCATGTGATGTTGTTTTTATTTACACTTCAATACTTGTGTGATAATATATATTTGACAGTCTATAACCAACACTTCAAAGGGTCTGTTCTAGACATGGCATTCAAATGTTTGTGATAACACAACTTCTTAGTTTACATAAGCAAATAACATAACAACAGTGAGACAAAGGATTGATACACTTACCGTAAAAACAAAAAATACTTATTTACCATAATATGTGAAAGAAAGGAGTAGGTTGGTGAAAGAATTGAAATGAGGAAGGAAATTCAATGTAAGAGTAATATATATTCAAGTACAATAACAGCATAAGCAATCATTTGATGAAAGTGAAATGGAAGATAAAATACAAAGAAAATAATTGGAGTTACTTGTGGAGTTGCAAATCAATCAAATATTGGGGAAACTGAGACTCCTCCTACTAGAATAAAAAACATAAATTTGCGATCAAATTGAGTAACCCCAACAATATGATTGCAAAGCACGCAATAGAAACTGGCCACGTACCTAATTGGGAACAGATTAGAACCATTAAGAATTAGAGAATAGGGAGTACAATAAATTGGATACAGGATATATAGAATGGATCCAGTTTTCAAATTATGATCATTTTCATTAATTTTTTATCTTATATGAAATGTTTTCTCTTTTTCCATCTTCTAATGCTTTTTTGTGTTTTAGTGCTTAAATTTATTTCATTGTAATTCACCAGTCTCTAATTATTTGTTCTCTATTATTTGCATCCATTATTATTATTGCTATTATTATTATTATTATTATTATTATTATTATTATTATTATTCATAAAAATATTACTATTATTTTTGTATTATTGTTATTGTTATTAATATTATTTCATCATCATTATCATCATTCCTTTTTGTTTTAAGTTCTTACTGATTTCAGTATAGAAGCGAATCAAAGACCAAGAAAAAGTGGTTATATGCCCTAAAGAAAAAAGGACTTTAGAAAGCAAAGGAAAACCTGGGGGGAAAGTATTTACCTGAAGAATACAGTATTCTTTTGAATGTAACATTCTCTATCACTGAAAAGACTCGTCTGAGTCGAAAAGTCTGAAACTAAGTTGTGGACTAATACTGTATACTACTAAATTAAGTTAAAATTTTAAATGTATATATATGAGTAGTAATAATGGAATCATAATGACCTGGTAAATGTAGCAAATGTAAATGTCCGTTGTTAATCCTGGTGAATTCTTGTATCGACGGAGGTAATACGGCATGCTACGCGGGACGTGGTCGGTTCCCTTCCCGGAAGAATGCAGATAGATTTGTTATTGTGAATAACGGAAGTTTTGGGAGTGGAGTCAGTTCTGGACTGAATAGCTGCTGGACTTTGAGTACGGTGGTTTAAGTTAAATAGTCTTCTCTGTTGATAGTAGCTACTATTTAGCTAGCTCAATTAACAATCTAATCTGTGAAGGACATAGAAGCAATTTTCAGTTCTCACAGCTTTCTAATAAAGTTGTGCACTATGCTGCTGTGGCCACTGTTGGCAGTAATGTTTACTACTTCATATCAAGTGAAGGGACAGTGTAAGTAGCTATGGGGAATTAAAATTTCATTTTGTTTCAAGCCTAAACTGGATATCTGTTGAATTAGCTATACTAACAATATGACCTAAGGATATTTGTATCTTGATTTTAAAGATCAACACAAAGCTTTTGAAGAGTTTTTAAAGTGCCCATATTGTCATAATTTGAAAAATGATGTGAACAAGACCTGTGTGTTATGGTTAATTGGTTCTATGCTAGTAGTTAAATAATGTATTAGCAGAATATTTGCTATACTCTTGTAATTGAAATAGCTTCTGGTATCCCACATTGTCAACCATCTTAGTTAAATATTATCATATCATATTCTTAACACTGCCAACAACAAGTGCAATAATTATATACAGCAATTTAATCATTGAGCATCACTACCTGGATCTGATGTATTAATGATTTACATTAATTGGAATGTATTCAAATACCTATGTATAGGTGCTACTTATACAATGCTGGGCCAAAAGTGAAATTAATACATTACAAACATTAAGTTCATTGCACATTGAAGAGATTCTTAGTCTGTTCCAAAAAGAATATTGTCAACTGAGAATATTGAAAACTGAATATTTTAGTTTAGCTACATTAACAAACATAGAAAGAGGCACAAAATAAACACTGCCTAATTAGTAGTAGTAAAACTGACACAACAAGCAATAATCTTCTTACATGTGAACTTTCAAAACCAGTAAGGTTACTTTGATAGTGTATCCACATAAATGATGGGCTCTATATGGGAATAGTACCTGTATGTGCTGTATAAGAAGTACATGTGAAACTGATAATATATAGTCTTCTCTAGATTGTATTTTCTCTTATTGTGTTAAGTTTACTCCATATTTCAAGCCAATGATTTGAACTAATTTACTGGTATCTAGTTCATGCAAAAAAAGATGTTTAGAGCTGACACCAAACAAAACTTCCTCACATTGATACCTTTCTGAACAGACTGTCAATTAACTTTTTTTGGAAATTGACAAATAGACCAATTGAGATGAAGTCAGAGATAGTTACACTGGTACTATAATGCAAATGCTATTATTATTATTTCTGCTATATTATACAAATGCTGACAATAAATACTATCAATTTGTATGTACATTATACATATATTTTTTCCATGGTCATTCAAACTGTCCAATCAGATTGCTGAATTTAAAATGAATATTCATATTTTAGGAAGAGAACAAGTTAAATGTCGCATCAAATATTAGATATTATGCATATCCTGTAGCCTAGACCCATGAGTTGGTTGTGTAGTGTCTAGCCTAATATAATCTACACAGAAACTAGCTAAATCACTACCAGCTATCAAGAAGAAGTCAATATATTTTTACCACGTGGTGAATGAAATTAGAAAGTTCTGAATGATGCAATACATA
>WLWI01003500.1_pt1 | contig 13467 bp, 13 predicted proteins | sample 6701501 | NCBI WGS metagenome assembly WLWI01 (sample SAMN12718690, study PRJNA515312) | sponge metagenome | isolation source: marine sponge | host: Mycale hentscheli | place: New Zealand: South Island, Marlborough, Capsize Point | collected 2014-11-01
CGCATTGTTGTTGTATGCATCATCCAGTTTGATTTCGACCTGGGGAGCGAGCTCAGTTTTTGTCACATGTGGTTTAGTCACCCTGTTACCTTTGTTATGTTTCAGAATGATGCCATCTAGTAATCCCTTGACACTGAATCATAGCAATGCAATTGAAAACACTGCCCCATCAAAAAGTATAGATAGCATTATTTTAATCGGGTTGATTGCAGTGGGTTTATTTTTTGCCTCCATGAATAGTATCTGGTCATTTATGGAACGAGTAGGTGATGCTGAGGGGTTTAAAGCAGAATTTATAACATTCGCCCTATCTATTTCATTGATATTTAGTTTTTTTGGTGCGCTTGTCCCAGCCTTAATAGCTGGGATATTCAAACGTATCACTGTAATAGCAAGTGGCTACATAATGTTACTGATTGCCATATTTTTACTTGGTCAGCATCCCACGGAAAACGTTTATTTAATAGCATTATGTGGATACAACTTTTTCTACAGCTTTGCTATCCCATTTCAAAATGGCTGGCTCGCTAGCCTGGATCGAAATGGCCGCACTATTGTTCTGTTACCTGTGGTGCAGGGGATAGGTATAGCAATCGGACCCGTGTTAGCAGGGCTGGTTATCTTTGGAAAACAATATACATATGTTATATATATTAGCATTGCTTTGTTGCTGTGCAGCTTTTTCCTGTTTTTGTTGATGAACAGGCAGGTAGAATGCGATTCGAAATTAGTTCGGCATGAATAAATTGATGCGAGTTTTTGAGATAGAGTAACTCTTTGCTCAATACGAAATTATGATCAATTGGGCAGTATCATGGTGTAGATGGATCACTAAGTTGACCGTTCTTAAGTTGTGATAGCAAAAAGAAAAAGATAACAATTGTTACGCTTGCACTACTCAGAGCTACCCAACCCAAAGCTGACAAAGAAAATGTTTCGATGACCCAACCACCTAGCGCGGCACCCCCGCCATAGCAAAAGATAAGCGTGCCCACAACGGCAGCGGCAACCCGTCCGTTGGAGTCAAGTAAGGCGGCCGTACCAATCATGTAAGGTATTAAAAAAGCGGTTGATGCCTGGTACAGCATGAGTCCAGGCAGGTAAGACCAGTCCATTCCAGTAGATGCCATGAGGGCACAGGCCAAAGATGCGAATACAGCACCGCCAATTAGAGGTGCGCCTCGTCCCATTCGAGTTCCCAACCACCCAGCAAGTGTGGCACCGACAATTGTGGCCACTGCAGACCAGGCCAGATAGAAACTGACTTCTTTGCTGCTAAGCCCGCTGTTAACTCCCAGTCGTTCAGCGAAACCCCAACAAGTACCCAGTCCAACAAAGAGAATTGCCTGCCCTGAAATCAACAAAGTAATCGGAAGCCACGATAACTTTCGCTCAATATTTTTGTCTTGCGTCTTGCTGGTACTGGTATTGGGCAGTCGACGAAACAGTAACATGGCAATGCCAACGATCACGATTAAGAAAGTGAACAAGCCCTCGTAATGCCCGAATTGGCTTAACAGTGGAGTGGCTAGATATAAAATAGCTGAACCTACATATACCAGTGCAAAGACATTACCAGCGGTACGATCCGCGTCGCTAAAGCATGTAGCGATGGTCATCGTCGCCGCGGCATTAATCAATCCCATACCTAGCCCGGTAATACCACGTGCAATTACAAGAGCGGGATAGTATTCAATAAAAATACTAAGCACGTAACCAATTATCACAATAACGCCACCTATAATCGCGAGACGATTTAGAGGTAGTTTAATGATCCCCAGAGATACCAATATCAAGCCCCCGCCCAAGGAGAACACTTCAGCTGTTGCCAGTAAGCCAGCCTGGGTTTCACCGAGCCCAAGGCCTTCGATGAAACCGCCGATCTGCAAAGGCATAAGCAGCAGACCAAGAACTCCGATAAACTTGGTCAGAGTGACAGTAAGGAACAAACCTTTTTCAGAAAGACTTGATCCTGTCGAATTCACAGTGGAGTACTGGTCTACAGTCATGACAACTTTAATGCTGGGATAGACATAGGCTTACCTCGTTTGTGGTACAAGGCTTTCGACCGGGTCAGAGGCGATGGAATCACGTTTAAAAGTAATCGCGATCCATTCCAGGGTTTTACTGCCAGTATTACCGGATTCATGCTGGTCACTAAGATGCACAGGTCCCGGACGCCAGAACACTGAATGGCTTTTATTGCGAAGATCTTCTTCGGTGAATTTGAATTTGGTCTCTTTATCTCCAATTCGATATGTCACCTCGTCGCTACGCTTTAAAGTAATGACTAATTGATGTTCCGGGTGAGAATGGATGCCTTCCCATTGGCCAGGCTCCAGAACAAACTTTTGCACAATTACCCTGTCATCTTCCATTAGGATTTCACCTGGTACATTAGGGTAAGTTTGCTCGCCGGCTCCAAAAGCGCGAGAAGTTATTATTAGCAGCAGAATGACAATCATCGAATGATTCATATCGATTTACTCCATTATTTATCTTCGAATTCAGTCTAAAAGAATTGAGAGATTTTACCTGAAAAAACACAGAAGTACGATAAACGTACAATAGGGCGTATTACGTCCTTTATTGTTCAAATTGTAATGAGATGGTGTTGAATATGCTCTAAATGCGATTACAGGTGACTATAGGGGCAACTACGGGAGCAAATTTTTCCGAATATTTTGCACAATCTTTTGCATTTATTCGCTTACCTGCACTCTACAAATCTTACTCTCGACTTCGCTTTGCGAACGGGAAGTCCACAATTTCACATGACCACTTTCTTTATTTTTGGTATCAAGTATTCGCAGCAACTTTAGACAATCCAATCTGTTTAACAAATTCACCAACAATTGCTTTCCGTGTAAATCTCTCCAGCTTTGTTAGCCCTTCACAATAGCAGTCACCAGCATAAACCACGCTAAGATAAACGCCATCCCTCCAATCGGTGTAATCATGCCCAGCCAGCGAATGTTGCTTAGAGCAAGCAGATAAAGGCTACCGGAAAATAAAATTATGCCGCTGAACATCAACCAGCCAGACCATTTTATCCAACTTGAAGCCGGTAAGTGAAAGGCAATTAATCCGAGGACAAGTAGACCGAGTGCATGGTAAAAATGGTATTGGACGCCGGTTTGATAGACCGCGAGCATCTGCTCTGACAGGCGTGCCTTCAGTGCATGTGCACCAAAGGCACCTAACATAACCGCTAAAGCCGCGTTAAAACTTCCCAGTAGTAATAACAATTTGCTTGTAGTGTTCATCTTTCTATTTTTTAAGCTGTTAGCTTATGAACTGGCACTTTCCCTACTCGATACATCATCATACCAACGTCGTGCGTGTGTGAGATCTTCGGCTAGTTCTATTTCCATTACCTTGGCGAAATCTATGGTACATAATGCTGTGATATCAGCGATGGAAAACGTATCGCCGGCGATAAATTTATGGTCAGCTAAACGATCATTCAGATTTTTCATAAATAACTGGTAACGTCTTTGCCCGCGTTCTGCCAGTTCAGGAATTGCTTTGTACTCTGCTGGTAATCCCGGTACGCCACGTTCGGAGAAGGCGGGGAATGTATTACGAAAGTTCTCCAGTAGCGGCTGCAGGCCATCGAACTCAACATGTCGTTGACAGGCCTCAGTCTGACCCTTACTTAAAGCATCTGTACCCAGGAGGTTTGGTTGAGGATGTAATTCTTCGAGGTAGCGGCAAATAGCGACGGTTTCATCCAGGTAAGTACCATCATCCAGTTCCAATGTTGGTATGGTTCCACGCGGGTTAATTTTTAAAAAATCTTCTCCAAGGTTTTCACCTTCCATGAGATTTATTTCAACGAGTTCCACGTCGAGGCCTTTTTCTGCGAGGAATATCCGTACACGTCGGGGATTAGGTGCCATTTGCATGTCATAAAGTTTCAATACTCTTCTCCAGTTTAATTATTCGTTTTCATTCCAGTATTTTTGCATCTCAAAAAACATAAATGATGCAGTCCAGGTGATCAGTACTAATCCGGTTAGTGCTTCGAGCCCTGTAAGAAAACGCAAATCTCCGACAGGGACGATATCGCCAAAGCCCAGGGTCGTGTAAGTAATAAATGAATAGTAAGCGCAACCCAGTAGATCCGTCTCAAACATTCCCTGCAGCTCGCCGAATCGTCCCGATTTAATCATCAGAAAGTAAGCTAGGGCGAAAAGCCATATTTCTATGATATGTGCGATCAATGCGCCAAAGATCCCAATAGCAACGCGAAGACGATAGCGAATAGTCAGGCGCGGCATGACGACCGAAAGACGCGATAGCATTTCGAAATGCACAATTACAGCCAGTGCGATCACGAATGTATTGATAAGAAGGACTACCAACATAAATTAAACCCTCTGTCGCCTTTAGTCATTTATTAGAGCCTTGCCATCTAAAAATTTCCAGATTTACTTTGCCCTTTTTACTAAAAACGACACCTTCTTCCTCTAGAATAATGCGTTGCAGCGTATGTCCTTCGGTTCCATCCCTGGCACTGATACGTCCCTGACTGTTGATCACCCTGTGCCAGGGAACCTCACTCTCGTCATCAAGTGTCGACATGGCATAACCTACCTGTCGTGCACCACAGCCTCCTACCAGCTTGGCGATTTGACCATAGGTTGCCAACTGACCGGAAGATATACGTAAGACCATAGCATCGATACGTTGATAAAGTTCACCGCGATTGTTCTTTTTCGATGCAGAACCAAAAAAACTGACCTCTTTTGGTTTATAACCTTGAGAAAGTAGGGCGTCCCTGAGAATAAAACCGGTGGCGGAATCAGAGGTAAAAACATCTTCTTTTTTTACATGCTTATAGCTACGCAGTTCGTCATTCAATTTTACCGTACCTGAAGCGCGTACGTAGTAACCGAGGATAAGCTGGTTCATCCGAAAAAAAGGATAAACATTAATTGCTTCGATATGGTCACTTTTTAAACCTAGTTCTTCATCAACCTCTCGCACAGTTCCATCTTCCGGAGATTCACCTTTTTCAAGAAAGCCGGTAATGACAGAGAATACATGTTCGGGCCATGCAAAGTTATTAGCCAGAATAATGTCATCGTTGTGCTCAACCACGGCGGCGACTACCGGCGTAGGGTTGTTCCAGTGAATAAATTCACATTCATCTGATGAACAAACAAGCCGTGCAAAACCTTCATCGCTAATCTCGATTAGATCACATCTACAAAGTGGACAATATTTCATTTTTAATAATAACTAAGGAAGTTCTGACCAAGTGCCTTCGTCGTCATGCTGGTGAATACCAGCATCCAGTAAACAATTGATTTAACTGGATTCTGGCCTGCGCCAGAATGACGGCTTATTGAATATGTGGACTTAATCAGAGGCTCCCTAACTTTAAATAAAATGTTTTACGATTAATGCCAATGCACTGATTGATGATATAAGCAAAATAATCATTCTGGAATAACCCTGGTCCAGATATGGTGTAAGTTTACCTGAAAAAAGATAGCCAACGATGTACCCCGGAGTCAGATACAAGCCATAAATCATTTCCTCATAGCCAAATCGACCTGCCACATTTAATACTGATAGTGTCAAAATACAACCAAACAAATAAATATAGGCCAGCGTTGCGCGAATACTCGGTCCTTTTTCATGTTGATAGAGTAAAGCGACGAAAGGTGAACCACTGGCCACAGTAATCCCCATAAAACCGGCCGATGCCCCCATCGAAAGCATATTGGTTTTCGTATAGGCCATCTTACGACCGGTAATGCTTATGGCAACGACTCCCAGTAGTAAGATTCCGAAAAACAGCCCCAGACGGTCTAAAGGAATAAGTGTTAAACAATAACCGCCCAGGATAGTGCCCCCAATAATACCCACGACGAGGACATTCATATTGGCAAAGCGAATATCTTTTCGACCGATATAGGCCATATAAATCGAAAGGAAAAAACTGGAGAAAATCAAAGGACCCGGAACGAGTTCTAAACTAATAAGAGCGATCAAGGGGAAGGCCACCATTCCCGCGCCAAGTCCAGTCGCGGCCTGCAGTATGGCTCCGAAAGTAATCGCCAATGTTGCGAGTAATATTGCTTCAGGACCCAGAATCATATGTCGCTATGTTCGAACTTGCCAACACGTAGCGTCAGTGGCCACTGAATAAACATTTTTTGATCTTCTGCCTTCCATGTACTGGTGAGTTTTTTTCTAATGAGCTCAATCGGGTTTTGTTTTTGTTCTTCTTCAAAATAGACAACAGCTGACCAGCTACGAAGATAGCCCAGAAACTGATCCAGTGTCCAATCGTGTTCCATAATTAATGTTGGAGATGGAATTTCTTGCAACGGAAAGCTTATGCCGGCATAAGCATAGTCGACATGTTGTCGCTCAGCAGGCCAATATTGACCAAGGGTGCCGTGATGAAACTCATCGATAATGGCATTGATGTCGGTATTGATCCTGGGTAATTGATAAGAAATAACGGCGAGTATCCCCTCTCGCTTTAAAACTCGCTTAGCCTCCTCGTAAAAGAGTTCAAAGTTAAACCAGTGTAAGGCCTGTGCGACAACGAGTAGATCAATAGCCTGTGATTTGATACCCGATTGTTCCGCACTGCCAACATGATATTTAATTTTCTCGTGAGGTTTTGCATTATTGATTTGTTCAGGGCTGACATCAGTGGCGATGACTCGAGTGAAATATTCCGACAGTCCAAGGGCGGCCTGACCATTGCCGGTCGCACAATCCCAGGCTAATTCTGTAGTGGGACTAACAGAAGCTAGATATTCAAATAAGCTAGATGGATATGCGGGTCGATACAAAGAATAGGCGTCAGACTGGCTTGAGAAGTGATCAGAAAAACTCACTCTAGTGGTAATTTCAAATGCTCAGTCGAAGCAGGAATACTGTGACGAAAAGTGAAGGCATATTCTGATTCCCCATTTGCTTGAAGATAAGCCAATCTGTCTTTTGCTTCTTCAACAGTGGGGATAGTGCCAGCCTCTATCCACCACAATACCTGAAACATACCATCAAACTTGTGAAACCATTCTTTTTTGCGTTTCAGAATTTCAATATGGAACGACTCATAAACAAAAGTTCTTAACTCGGCAACAGATTCCCAAACGGACATATTGACGATTAACATATTGTCTTCAAATACCCGGATACTGGTGGCATCTCCTTCCTCTGTTTCGAGTCGCCAGACAAACCCCTGGCTTTCGTCAGCAACTTTGTTAACGCCATCGAGGTTGTCGACAAAACCTTTCATGACCGGATCATCAATATCCGCTTTCATTTTAGCTATATTGAGCTGGGCGAGATGATAGTCAGGCATAATCACATAATGACATAATCAGAGGTTCCATAATCATTTATTTGCTATATAGTTAGGCTGTCCTTATAGATTTTACATCAACGTAATTCGAAATTGCTGCGTATGCGACATCTATCGATTATTTCTACGCTCATCCTGCTGCTCACGGCCTCGAGCCTGGCCAATGCCGATATTTATAAATATGTCGATAAACACGGTCGTGTCATCCTCACCGATAAACCAAGAAACGATAAGTACAAACTACTAGTCAAGACATGGAAGGGCTGGGAAGAAAAGAAAAGCAATATTGCCTACGATAAGTCTGCGGATAACAAAAAGCGTTTTGCCTCTACCATTGAACGCTACGCTCACATATATGGTTTACCTAAATCTTTATTGCACGCTGTCATCACTGCAGAATCAGCCTACGATCCAAATGCAATTTCGCGCGCAGGTGCCGTTGGCCTGATGCAGTTAATGCCGGAGACAGCGAAACGTTACGGCGTCAAGAACAGACGTAACCCTTCGGATAATATTGATGGTGGCACGCGTTATTTACGAGACCTGCTAAAACTGTTTAACAACAATGTTGTGTTGGCAGTGGCCGCCTACAATGCAGGTGAAGGTGCAGTAAAGAGAAATGGAAATAAGGTGCCTCCCTATAAAGAAACACGTAATTATGTAAAGAAAGTAATCGCCTATTACAAAGAATACCGCAAGAAAATGACTTGATGAAGCTCTGACAAAGTCCAAATATTGGTGTTCCGTCATTCTGGCGCAGGCCAGAATCCAGTTTTTTTAAACACTTATTGGATTCCCGGTGGAGTTTATGCCCGAAGGGTACGGGAATGACCTTTAGCGACTCACTCCTGACAACACATCCCTCAAAGGGACAACGAGGTTCAGTAAATTATTGTATTGACTGGATTCTGGTATGCACCAGAATGATGGGACATTAGTTTTTATTAGGTCCATCAGGAGAGGTATCGTTCAAAAGCCAGGGAGAATCTTTACCAAGCACGCGATTGAGCAGGCGAACTCCCTGTAAAGGCCCACCTGGAATTATTTTTACTTCCAATCCAGATTTTTCAGCATCATCGGCCACCTGTTGCAGGATGAGCGCGCCAGTGTAATCAATTCGCCCGACCGTGCGTAAGTCCAGCACCAGCTTGGTGGCATCAGGATGGTCGGCCAAATTCTGAACCAGAACCTCCCCCAATTCGGGCGCTGATCCGAAATACAAAACGCCTACCGGCGATAACCTGAGGGTGTGTCCCGCGTAATCAATACCGACATCAATACGCTTCTCTCGCCATAGGTGTACGGCCACACTAAGACCGACGCCTATCAATACAGCAATATCAACTCTTGGCGTGAGAAACAGCGTCAAGCCAAAGGTGATCCAGCCAACCGATCCCTGCGCTGGAGAGGTCAGCAATATCCTGTATAGAGCGCGCACATCGATTAATGAAATGACTGCTGAAATAACAATCGCCGCCAACACGGTACGCGGTAAAGGTGCGAGGCTGGAGACGAAGGGTAAAAAGGCAAGCACGCTTAACCCGGTAATGGCACCGCTCCATCGTGTTTGACCTCCTGCCTTGAAGTTGATCATCGTCCGTGAGAAAGAACCGCCAACAGGGAAACAACCCGAGAGGCCGGCGGCAACATTGGCCATACCCTGACTGACAAAATCTTTATTGACACTCCATGTCTGCCGATTTTGTGTTGCCATAGAGCGGGCAATGGCAGCTGGTTCAGCAAAACCCACTAGTGCAATGACAATGGCAGGCACGATCAACTCGCGAAACTTTCCCCAGGGTAGTTCAATGGAGAGATGCGGAAAGCCGGATGGCAATAGTCCAATGACAGCTCTATCGTAGTCAGCAAAATGACTATAGCCAAGACCTAGCAACACGGCGATTAGTACGCCCGGAAACAGCGCGTGGATTTTTCGGCCAAAGCTAATGATCAAAATGGAAGTAACACCAAGGGCCAGCGCGGACGGTGACCAGGATTGTGGATGCATAAGCGCATTCAGTGCAGCCCTGACTATACCCTTGTCGCTCGCTTCGACACCGACAAAAGTCGGGATCTGTGTTGCAATAATTAGTACTGCCGCCGCCGCCGTAAAACCAGCGATAACCGGTTGAGACATCAAGTAGGCAATGAATCCACTGCGGCTAAAGCCAATCACAACACGAATAAGTCCGACCAGTAATGCCAGTAAGGCGGCCAGACCTATGTATTCCATCGACATCGGTGTGGCAAGTGATGCCAATGCACCAAAGGTTAATAAACAGGTCATCGCTACCGGACCAGTTTGCAAATAAGGAGAGGAAACAAAAAAGGCAGCAATAATCGGCGGTAGTATCGAAGCGTAAATTCCCAGGATAGGCGGAAGCCCGGCGAGGCTGGCGTAGGCAATTGATTGCGGGATCAACACAAGCGCAACGCTGATACCAGCAATCACATCTCCCATCGCGGGTTTGTCTTTGAAGGCAGACATTTAGGCGCTTGTATTTCCGTAATAGAGCATGACTGTATGTTTTGCCTCCGCAAAAAACAACCAACGTTCAACAATGATACCAAACAGGCAAAATATCAGCGCGAGTACAGAACTGCAAAGCGAAAGCATGTTTACACCGTCGAGCGTAATAATAGTCAACAAAAAGGGGATCACAAAGCCACACATCACACTAATGCGTCTTAGTTTGTCGGCGTGTTTACGCGCGATTTGATAACCCATTTCCTTTAACAAGTAATTATCCTGACTATGCGGCGATTGCACCATGCTTACCTTACCCAAATGCCCAAGACCACTGGCTGTCTCGGCTGTACTCAGTGATTGTGTCTGCCTGATGAAGCGCCAGTAACTCAGTTTAATAATCAGTGCAATAACAATAAAAGCCAAACTGCTATAGGACATAAGTGCGAGGTAGTTACCCGTAATGAGGAGTATGGCATTAATCAATATCGATCCCGACATCAAGGCAAGGCTCACGTAAGCAAATGGTACCCAATGATTTGACCAGGCATGCACGGTCTTCAACGAGGCATAAATCATGGAAGTCGAGTAGATGGTGAGGAGACAAAACAAACTCATTAATATTGCAGCCAGTACATAAGCAGTATCCACACTTTCCAATAAAAGCCAGTCGTAAGCAAACAGCAAAATCGGAATATAGGTGACAATCGCCAGCACACCCTCACGACTCAACCAGGAAGAACGCCATTGACTCAAGGCCCGCCAGGCCCGTTCAGGATGCCCAAGATGAAAAGTCGAAGACAAAAGACCAGTCGTAATAAGAACAAGCGCAATGACGATTGTAGCTACGCCAAAAGATAGTTCATGTGGAACAACATCAAAAGCCTTACCAAGTCCGAGCAAGACCAATAAACCGTATCCGGCCCCGGAAGCCGTGGTAAAAAAGATCACTGAGAGGGCAGGGTGCATTAGCGTGACAGGGCCTTATCGATCCACTTCAACAAGGCATTTGCAGTATCACTTACCTGTGCCTGAAGATGCGGTGTATCCTCTCTCACTTCTGTTTGTCTTACACGAGGAGGTAGGTACTTGTTCACCGGCGAGCAGCCTTGTTCCGGCATCAGGTCAAAACCCTCCCTGTCTTTAACCAGTTTTGATACGCCTGAATTGGGATCACCAAGATCACCAAAGCTACGCGCACCCGTCGGGCATGCCGCGACACAAGCGGGCACGCGAGAATGCTCCGGTAGGTTCTGGTTATAAATCTTATCGACACATAGCGTGCACTTTTTCATCACACCAGTATCAGTATCATATTCGCGCGCACCATAGGGGCAGGCCCAGGAACAAAGCTTACAATCAATACAGGTATCGCCATTGACTAGTACGATGCCATCTTCTTCACGCTTGTAAGAAGCACCCGTCGGGCACACTGTCACGCAGGGCGCATCATCACAATGCAAACACGAGCGCGGAAAGTTCACTGTCTGCGAATCACCACCTTCGTTTTTAACTTCAAAACTATGCACCAGATTAAACCAGACACCATCAGGCTCCGCGCCATAGGGATCAAGATCAGTCAGGGGTGCCGAGTAACCACTGGTATTCCATTCCTTACAGGAAGTAGCACAGGCATGACAACCAACACAAATATCAAGGTCAATCACAAGACCGAGTTTCTTGCCTGAAGAGGTTTTAGGTAAACAAGTCATGACTACTCCGTCATTCCCGTACCCCTCCGGGCATAAACTCCAGCGGGAATCCATTCGAAAATAAATCGTCTGAACGGCGAGCATTGTATTGCTGGATTCCCGTCTACACGGGAATGACGAGTTGCTTTACGCGTTTGACAAAACCTACTCATCATCCTTACCACCCTGCCCAACAAACTACCGATGTTCATCACCAGACTTCCCAACACCCTTATCCTTTAACTCCCCGCCAAAGCGTGATACATCAATCTTAATGCCATCACTCCCGTGGGGTGTCATCGCAGCAAACTGCGGCGCTGTCTCTCCAAATTCCTCCGCCGCACACTTCTCAATCTTTACCTTCAAATCAAACCAGGCCGCTTGTCCTGTCACCGGATCAGAATTGGAATAACGATAACCATCTTCCTTCGGAGGTAAGAGTTCAGAAATAATATGATTCAATAAAAAACCCTGGTTGGATTCAGGCGCTTTTTCATCCAGGCCCCAACTGCCTTTGCGTTTACCAATGGCATTCCAGGTCCAGACCGTATTGGGATTAACCCCATCCATACATTTAATCTGTACCTTAACCTTGCCATGCGGGCTACTCATCCATACCCAGTCGTCATCCTTAAGCCCATGGCTAAGTGCGAGCTGATGATGCACGTGTAAATGGTTCACGTTAGTGATCTGTCGTAGCCACGCGTTCAGCCCACCCCATGAGTGATACATATGCATGGGTCTTTGCGTTAGCGCATGAACCGGATATTCATCATCGTCCTCATTCGTCTCGGAAAATGGCGCATAGTAAATTGGAAATGGATCAAAATATTTTCGAATACGCTCTTTATCTTTCTCCGGTGGCGGAAAATAACCATGGCCTTCCGCCGCCAGTCGAAATCGTTGCAGCGGTTCGCTGTACACCTGCATAACGATCTGCGCATTACTGCCAATCCAGCCGCTCTCCTGGGCAAAATCCAGGTACTCTTTATTAGCAAATTTAAAATAGCGTTGTGAAGGGGTAAACTCATGTCGCCAGAAAGAACCATTATCGACATAGCGTTGTAATTGATCGGGATTGGCAGGGCCGGTGCAATCCTGCTCGCCATCAACGCCGCGCCAACCCGCTAAAGGTCCGACCCTGTCGGTGCGCATGTGATTGGCAATGTAATCGGCATAGTCATCGAAGCGCGCACTACCATCTTGTCTTACCATGCCGGGCAAACCCAAACGTGCACCCAGTTCCAGTAAGACATCCTGGAAAGGTCTAACATCACGATCCGGTTTCACCACAGGTTGTCGTATCGCATCGGCCGCACCGTCCGCATCACAAATCGGTCGATCTAATAGCGAGATACAATCCCAACGTTCAAGATAGGTCGTATCTGGCAAGATCAGATCGGCATAGGGCACAGTCTCCGAGTAATAAGCATCCGAATAAATAATACGCGGAATTTTATACTCACCCGTTTCTTCATCCTTGTCCGTCAGGTACTTGATGGTGTCCGGCACATTCATCGAAGAATTCCAGGCCATGTTCGACATGTACATAAACAAGGTATCGATAGGATAGGGATCACCCTTCCAGGCATTATGGATCACCATGTGCATCATGCCGTGTATGGACAACGGATAGTCCCAGCTAAAGGCCTTGTCGATACGTTGTGGCGAGCCGTCATCGCGCGTACGCAAATCTCCCGGTGCCGCTGGAAAACCCAGAGGCATAGAGCCTAAAGGCGTATTGGTTTTTTCCGTATCACCAGCAGGCTTTTGTGCGGGCGGTATCGGTTTAGGGAAGGGCGGTTTGTAACGAAAGCCACCGGGTACATCAATGCTGCCAAGGATCATTTGCAATAAATGAATGGCACGACAGGTATGAAAGCCATTCGAGTGTGCAGAGATACCACGCATGGCATGCATGGCTACCGGTCGCCCGATCATTTTATCGTGCTCCCGCCCGGCCCAATCTGGCC
>WLWI01003502.1_pt1 | contig 13460 bp, 11 predicted proteins | sample 6701501 | NCBI WGS metagenome assembly WLWI01 (sample SAMN12718690, study PRJNA515312) | sponge metagenome | isolation source: marine sponge | host: Mycale hentscheli | place: New Zealand: South Island, Marlborough, Capsize Point | collected 2014-11-01
AATTTCATACACACATACTAGGAGGTGAACAAGGGAACCATCCAATCAAAATTAGTTTTTGTGCGCTTCATAATATAGCCTAGAGCCATAGTACAAGTCAGTTGCACTCCTCTGTTTGGTGGGTATGTGATTTACGCTATCCTCATGGCATTGGCCCTCTAAATCCCGTACCAACCTACTCGGCGTGGTGTGACCTATAAATAACAATTTATGAAACAATCACTGAAAATATCATGTTCAAGGGTGGAAAAAGGATAACAAACTTGACTCACAAATAACTGACATCTTTCACAAACCATTGTTTATGATTGAAATTAAAAAAATACAATAACAAAATTCTAATAGTCATAATATGTAAAAATATAAATATACACAATAACTCTTCATGTACTAGTCACAAATAGTTGCGTAGTAGTCATGAGTCTCTACTTCATTCATGTAGGCAGTATCTGCAGTTTCTTCATCTTCTCTTTGTAAGTAATTTAATTCAAGTAGTTCTGGTTCTCTGTGATGTGTCTCCTCATCAGTAAGGTTATCATTATTGTCTCGTGTTAATTGAGCATGAACACCGTAAGCAGGATTGGCAGTTAGTGCAGCATCTTCACAAGAACTATTTTTTCTTTTGTATATGTTCTACAGCATATTGGATATAATATGTATTTTTATATAAATAGGTATATATGTGAATCAATGCAGGAAATTCTAATTATTATCTTTTATAAGGAGAGTAAACAAGTTAATGTGTGTAAATCTATCTCTAATACTTTTCTTTCATTAACTTAATTGTATTCTACTTCTGTGTAGTTGTATCTCAATTTGCTGTTGTAAATTCAATGTCCTGATTAATATAACTGTGCTTAACTGTTTCGTTCATTTAAAGCAATATGCTTAATAGTCATGATACGATCCCATTTATCCAACTGCTAATTATGTTTATTTTTTTTAAGTATGTACTTTAAGGTGCAATTACATCACATTTATCTATAGTATGTATTGCACATAGCGATAATCGTAATCCAAGTTAGCATGCTATCAACACTAACGCAAATGTCCAACAAGATTTTATTGCAGAATTACATATAATGTTGTTTATTATATGACTCACCTTTTTTCTTTTGATATCATTTTATATTTCTTCAAAGTAGCCATTAGCACTAATATTATTAGCCAACTGAAGATAGAAAAAGTAGATAGAATAGCAATTATAATATAGAGAGTAGAAAAATCTGTATCTGAAATATAAATGAAAAAATATTCATTGATTGAAAGTTATTTTATTTCTACTTCATCAAACCTTTCATCCTTTGACAGCTTTCTATACAGTGTTCTGATGCACACATGCAGTTAGAATTACTACAGCATATTTCTTCATTTAAACAGGTCACAGGGGAAGTAGAGATGTTGCTATCAGATAAAGAACTGTCTGTATGTGTGTTAGCATAGGTAGTAGATGACAGACTTTGTTCACAGTATTCTCCAGTCAAGTGTGGAGGACATTGGCAAGTATTATTGTAGACACATCTTCTTCCATTCATACAGGGAGGACTACATTCTGTGGAAAGAATAATGTAAAGTATAGAATAGAAATAATTATGTAACCTTTACCTCCATAACATATACAATTAAGACCTTGTGGTATTGTACAATTAGAGCACGAGGCGGATGGATTGCAGTAAGAAATGTCAGAACAAATTTCTCTATGACACATCACGAAAGCTGTAATGTTAAGACTACTTTTAATTTTACTGCTTAGTGATAATACAGTAACTCACATGTACAGATAATTCCAGCCCACTCAGAGCAAGTACCTTCTGAAGATTGGCATTCATTTAGCTTTGTCTCTGTACCTGCACAATTTTGGATCTCTACTCCTCTACTAATTGTGTTAGGAGGTGAAGAACACAGGCCTCCTGTGATGGCTTATATGTGGATGATTAATACATTGAAATTCAAAGAGTGTAGTATTGCCAATGCATTTACAATTGCCACAGATACATCTGTGTTTATAGCCTGAGGTTACCTACCCAATGTAGTAGTGTTAGGATAACCTAACTGGTTACAGGCTACTCTAGCCTCTGTGTCAGTCCACAGTTCTCCTCCACACACTGGCATCCACTGAGTGCCAGTATTTGTGTTTGTACATATTTCCAGATAGCCTTCATAACCACCACCTCCTAGCCACATACTAGAACTTCCATTAGTTGTATTCGCTCTTCTTATGACAGCAACTGAAGGACAATCTTTAAAGTAGTTAATACTTATTATATTTATTACAGTATGAGTTGAAAACATACTTGCCAATACTTGAAGTACACAATATAATAAAGCACTAAATAGTGCCACTAAATTGTAGAACTTTAACATTTCAGTGAGTACTTTTGGATATTCTTTGGTATATTGTGAGTTTACTCCTTTCTACCTGTTTAGAGTTTCACGATGCCACTGTTTATGTAACATGATTATATATAATTTAATTTATAACAATCTATTTTTAGAAGTGGCCATATTATTTATCATAGCCACTATGTGCTATGATTGATGTGATGAAGATGACAATGCGATTAAAGTGAGTATCTTGGATTGTAAGTAAGTATAATAACATTGAAACTGCTTTACATGTGTGTTTCTCATCACTTAATGGAAGAGTGAATTGATTTAAAGAATAAGACTAAATGAAGCTATTTATGATAAATATTGCTTAATGTTTTAGTCTATTAATTTTATTCTTTATAGGGATATTAAATGTAAAGATTCACTCTGGTACCATATTGTTACAAAACATGCAGCTTTGTAATTATCAAGAACTTCACCCACCTTAAATTAGCACAAAAATAGCACTAAAACTAAACGTAAGTTGAAAGTTATAGTTTAAAAATCCAATTCAGTAGGATTAAAATAACAATAAAGACTAAATTTAAGTTCACTGAGACAACTCTGGATAGCTATAATAATAACTATGATCTATTTTCATGTAGAGTCGAAAGTAGTGCTCAACAACATGTTAGGTCCCATGAAATACAGCTACCAAAAAACAAACAAATAAATACACTAAAAACAAATGAAATATTCACATAATTGGTTATTATGAATAATTTTAATATAATTGATAACAGCAACAACAGCAAACCTGACAGCTGTAATTGTTGAATATGAAACTTCCCTCTCTGTACTAGGCTTCGTTGTAACCCAATTTTCTGCTACAGTAATTGGTCTTGCATGTCTAGTGTCAACAATGACCATATTCAAACTACTTCGTTAAGATATAATTAACCCACTTTTTTTATTTATCTAAACCTATTGAAGTCAGAAGTGAATCCTACTAATTGTTTATGAAGTTTGCTGTCATAGTACATGTGGTACCAGGTGGTAGAGGTGAATCAGGTGGTACAGTGTGGTATCACTTAGTGCTATGTTTTATCACTTCTGTGAGTTGAAATGATTTTGATGTAGTTGTTTATAATAGTCTTCTCAAGTGTGCAACTCCAATAAGTAGTACAAGGTGTAGCCATCACCGACAAAGTGGTCAGGTTGAATTTGCTGATTTAGCATTATGAAATTGTAGACTTTAGTTGTTATTACTATTTTATATATTATCATAATACTATTGCATGTTAATAGTATTTGCTTTTACTCAAGTAATGATGATACTACCAAATCATGAAATAGAATTAAGTAACTTGCGCATTATACCTTCACACACATATATAGATATGGACTATAAATTGTTATTATTTTTATAATTTTATGGGTGATATTGTAAAATAATCAAGTGATTCAGCCTAGTCATTATGTATTTCGTGAATATGACTTGATGTACTGGAACCTTTTATTTGTGCAGAATGTTGTACAAGTATCAAGCTCTTGTAACAGCATCTTGGAACATTAGTAATGTAAGCTTGATGCCTTCACTTATTACCAGTTGCAGGGAATTGAATTTTTTTAGCTAATAGCTAATCTGTAATTCCAATAATTGCAAACTATCCCATCGTCTTGGCGCTTAGCCACTAATCAACTTACCAAATAAACTTTTTTTAATTGCCTGAAGTGTAAAGTCTGGTTTGACTTTCCCAGAAGGTCAGGAGGTTTGTACTCCTACTTTTGTAAGGATGGCTTGTCGGCTATTACACTGCTAACCAAATTTATAGAAATTTTAGCAACTTAACAGTTGTCATTAAAAAAAGGTAAGAATCATTTAGTTGAAAAAAGTGGTCGGTGGTTTCCGGATGCCCCTGTAGTAGTAGTACCTACATTGAGAAGAGGAATACACCTATAGTGTTTAAGAAACTATGGCAATGTAGTGGTTAAGACAGGTATATCATTTGGAACAGTTTGAGACACCATAAGTGATGTCACTCATAATTCATAATTGCACATGTACATTATCAACACTTGTTTAACTACAGGCAATTCTTATTTCAATCTAATTGGTCATCACCAAATAACTGATTTTCCCAAAACATATGGATAAGAAAATAATAGGCAATAAAACTTCTTACAGATTAAGACAATAGCTGTCATATTCTTATTTGTTAAAGTTTAACATTATGTCAGTATCTATTCCGATAATCCATTTTTTAACTTAAGAATTCCCTATCACATATGATTTCAGATTCTTTTTTGGTATGTTGCTTTCTGTTACTGCAGTCATTATCCACAGCAGAATCACTCTGAAAGTGTTCAATCCCAATTCTTGACCTTTCAGTGTCTGAAATTGAAATAGCATCTTCACTTTCAGTAGTGTGAGGTCCACTGTCAGAGTGATGAGTCTCTAGGCTGGGAGTAGGTTTCACCCGGGTGTTGACGTCTGATGGAATGAGTAGGAATGGACATGTTGCAATTAAATTTAGAGTAGTGTGCCAGTTGTAATTGACCATCTTTCATGTGCCTGTCTAAAGTGAGACATTTTTGCTCCTTTTTATGGGCATGATTGAGCTCTGAATACTCCTGTGGCTGATAGTCAGGTCTGAGTGTAGTGGAGGGCATCTCTAATGGCTTCTCTATAAGACAATCATTAACTTCTGCATATTCTGGACAGTTACCATTGTTTATTAAAGTATGATCCTCTTCTACTGGGCCTACTAGGTCATAGTTCCCAGTGTTTATATTGTTGTTTGGTATCATAAAAATAGTTTCATTTTTATTTTCCCCAGGAGACATGAGAGTAATCGAATACGTGACTTTGTTTGAAAAATTAACAATAATTCTTCACATCGACTGGTAAGAACATGAGGCAAACTTTCACTTGTTTCACTATTTAGTATTCTGTGGATACAAACAAATAGTGTTGATTTCATACAATATGCAGTAATATTAATTGAAGTTTGCATAAATTACCTTTTTTTCCTCTTGAAAGTGTTCATATATAGCTGTGAGAATACGACGATAATAATAAGTACAATGAGGGAGAGCAGAAAATCAAGGATAGAAATGATAATGTAAAGCAGTGTGGGAGATCCCCCTAAATCAGTACATTATAGCCATGAACAGTAGATGTTAAGTTTTAATTAGCCTTATATTGGCTGTTAGTATGAGAAAATTGGCTATTATTACAGCAGATGAATTCATTAATAGTACCTTGTTTATTTTCACATTGTAGCCCATCATATCCAGTCATACACACACAGTTACCATGACTACTACATGTTCCTCAATTCATATAGGTCATATTACAGTTAGAAGTACTCATGGGCAAAGTACTGTCTGTATGTGTGTTAGCATAGGTAGTAGATGACAGACTTTGTTCACAGTGTTCTCCAGTCCAGTGTGGGGGACACTGGCAGGTATTATTGTAGACACATCTTCCTCCATTCACACAGGGAGGACTACATTCTGTGGAAAGAATAAATTGTGATTATCAAATAGAAATTACATGAACTTTACCTTCATAACATATGCAGTTAAGTCCTTGCATTATTGTATAATTAGAGCAGGAGGTGGATGGATTGCAGTAGGAAATACCAGAACAAATTTCTTCCTGACCCACCACTAAAGCTGTGTTAGATCTTTATTGACGTTTATTGTTCAGTTAAAATAAAGCTACTCACATGTACAGATAACTCCAGCCCACTTTCGGCAAGGTCCTTCCGAAGATTGACAGTCACCTAGTTTTGTCTCTGTACCTGCACATCCTGTTATTTCCATTCCTCTACTAATCGGGTTAGGAGGTAAAGAACACAGAGCTCCTGTGATGGCTTATATGTGGAGGAATAATACATTAAAATTCATGGAATGCAATTTAGTGTTGCCAATGAACTATTGCTAAATCTGTGTTTATAACCTGATGATGCTTACCCAATGTTGTAGTGTTGGGATATCCTAACTGGTTACAGGCTACTCTAGCCTCTGTGTTAGTCCATAGTTCTCCTCCACACACTGGCCTCCACTGACTGCCAGTATTTGTGTTTGTACATATTTCCAGATAGCTTTCATAACCATCAGCTCCTAGCCAATTACTAGAACTCCCATTAGTTTTATATACTCTTCATCATTGACAAAAGGACAATCTTCAAAGAAGTTACTTCAAATGATAATAATAATTAAGTGAGTTGAACACTTACTTGCTAACACTTGAAATACACAATGCACTAAAACACTCAATAGTGCTACTAAACTGCAGAATTTCATTTTTTTGCTGAGCACTTACTTTTGGAGATTTTTTTGGTTATATTGTGTGCGTATCACTTTCTACTTGTTTGTAGTTTCATGATGTCACCGTTTATGTAACAACTTTTATAATGGTTTCAATTAAAATTTGAATTAGACTTAACCAATTTAATTAAGTTAGCAAATTAACTTTTGTTCATAGGCTTTAAAAAAAAATACTGAATTAAATGAAATTATAACTGGGGATTGAACACAAGACCATTGCTTAAAGCTCAAGTGCTTTTTACTCAGTTATTAGGGGGTAATTTTTTAAATGGGGAGGGGATCAAAACTACTGACCATATTGTGGAAAATATTTCAACCAAATTTCCACAAAGCTATTGAAGCCTTTGTGTTAGTTTCCCTGCCTTCCATATGGAGTCACTGTGTAATCCCACGTGGCCTTATGGCCATATTGGCTGGACACTAAATGCAGAAACTGAATAAGTATTTACAGTTCAAGCAACACAATAGTCCATTATGAGGAACATTCTATCCTACCCTAATGATGATGACTGCAATAAACTCTCTCTTGCAAAAACTCACACATCATATACAATATGTGCCACACCCAATGCAACCATATAAGAATTGACCAATCAAAATTGGCCAGCGACATATACAACTCACACAAACATGCATACAAGTTTGCTGTTTAGAAACATTTTTTCATTTCTTGTATGAAGGTCTTATGTGCAATTGTCCAGACTGCACCTCATGCCGAACACACAACCCAATTATAGTATCTCCAAAAGTGTCTTCACTTTTGTCACTCACCAACAATCATTCTATGATTGAAAGAATAAGGAATGGACCACAACATCTAGCTAAAAATGTCTTTTATTATAAAACTAAGTCCCGTTATTATTACAGTGATAATAAGAAGGAAAACAATAAAGTTAATACTCAGAGATAGTGGCATAATATTCCAGATTCTCTACTTCACTCAAGTTTCTGGTTTCAACAATATCTTCTTGTAGTTCATGTTGTACTGGTTCTCTGTGATGTGACTCCTCATTAGTTGGATTATCATTATTGTTTCTTTTTAGTTGAGTATGAACACCATAAGAAGGATTGACAGTTAGTGCAGCTTCTTCAAAAGGACTCCTCTTTTTATCAGATTTATGTCTACATTATAATAGTCATATAAATATTGAGTATATAGCACATAATTTTATTTTAGAGGACCTTACACTAGGTAAATAGAAACAGAAGATGAGTTAAATATATGTTTGTTTGTATTTAGCTATCTCTTTAAATTTCCAAAATGAAAAAAATTCAATATGTTTGGGAATATAGATTTGTCAACAGCAAAACTATATGAAGTATGCCATGATTTAATAACTTGATATAATATATAGCTGAATAAATTGTAATAGTTAAATCATTTTCAGTGAATAAATTTAAAGGCAACTTATTATAGACTAATAAAACCATTTAAAGGATTTCCAGGCATACAATACACACGTTTCCCTGAAGACTAAACGTTTCATGCTATGTACATTCACTAGAAGCAAATAATAACACATAGTCATGATGTAGCTGAAAATAATGGCAAGATTAAATTTGATTTCATAATATTCCACTGACCTTAAATTCTTTGCTTTTCTGTTGAAAAGAGCTATTAATATTATTATAATGAGACAACTGAAAATCAGTAGAGTAAAAAGAACAGCAATTATGATGTAGAAAATGAAATTCTCACACGCTGCACCTGAAATATACAATGAATGAATGCTCATGGGAGGTTATGAAATCTACCTGTTTAAACCATTTTGTCTTTTTTACATTATTCTTATGCATCAATAATGAAGTTCTGTCTGTATGTGTGTTAGTATAGGTAGTAGATAGCAGACTTTGTTCACAGTGTTCTCCAGTCCAGTGTGGAAGACATTGGCAGTTATTATTGTAGACACATCTTCCTCCATTCATACAGGGAGGACTACATTCTGTGGAAAGAATAATGTTAAGTCTATAATAGAAATAATTCACATGTTAAAACTTACCTCCATAACATATACAGTTAAATCCTTGTGGTATTGTACAATTAGAGCACGAGGAGGATGGATTGCAGTAGGAAGTGTCAGAACCAATTTCTCTTCGACACATCACTAAAGCTGTAATTTAAGACTTTGTTTAATTTACTGCTTAGTGATAATACAGTAACTCACATGTACAGATAATTCCAGCCCATAAGTGGCAACTTCCTTCTGAAGATTGGCAATCGTTTAGCTTTGTCTCTGTACCTGCACATCCACGTTTTTCTATTCCTCTAGTAATTGTGTCAGGAGGTACAGAACACAGACCTCCGGTGATGGCTTCGAATAAAATACAAATACTGACCTTCTAGGAGCACAATTGACTAGTTCTACTAAGAGTGCAACTTCAACTATAATTATAGCCTGAGGTTACTTACCCAATGTTGTAGTGTTAGGATATCCTAACTGGTTACAGGCTACTCTAGCCTCTGTGTCTGTCCATTGTTCTCCTCCACACACTGGCATCCACTGAGTGCCAGGATTTGAGTATGTACATATTTCCAGATAGCCTTCATAACCATCATCTCCTAGCCACATATTTGAACTTCCATTAGTTGTATTCACTCTTCTTATGACATCAATTGAAGGACAATCTTTAAAAACATATCCTTCAATGATAATTATTAAATAAGTTGAATTCTTACTTGCTAGCACTTGAAGTACACAATGTACTAAAGCACTCAATAGTGCCGCCACTAAACTGTAGAATTTCAACATTTCAGTGAGTAGATTAGGAAGTTCTTTAGTTTTATTTATATTACCTGTTTTCCCCTTCTACTTGTTTGGAGTTTCATGATGTCACTGTTTATGTAACACGACTTTAATACTGATTTCAATTAAAATTCGATCTATTGAATTTGACTTAGTCAATTTAACCAAGGTAGCAGCAGTTTAAACTCATTTGTGTTATAATAATGACAGTTTTTTCTTAGTTTAATAACATATACATGTTTACCTTGATGTTTTGATTTCTGAAGAGGACTTTAGTAAGCAGTCATAATGCCGGGATATGTCTTATTAATCTAATACTGTAGTTGCTGTGGAGTATATAGCAGCAAGAGTTGTTTTTCTGTTCATTGTTTGGTTATACGAACACTCCAATCCCTAATTAGTTTGGATAAAATTGACATTCCACTATAATTAGAATAGACAGTAGAGTATGGATATGAAAGCTATTGATGGCCAATTTTATGAGTAAATAGTCAGAAATACATTCACAGACATATGCTACATTAAAGTGATAGTGTCACAGTGATATTTCCATAATATATAGCTATACGGCAGCCAGTGGTATGGCATACTACAGACATTGTTGATTGGAGAGAAAAAAATTGAAGGTTGTATAGCACAATACGTGTTATAAGGTGATATGTTTCTATGTTGTTGTCTTCTTGCTAGATGAATTCAGACAGTTATTTTAGATTGTTTGATTGAATAAATGCAACATATTGGTAGCTGATTTCTCTCACTTTATATTTTTAGGGGAATTTTTTATCAAGTAATATTTTTAAGTGAACAAGCAATCACTCATACAGATAAAACTTTCAACTTGTATATTGTAATGCACACATGCAGTTAGAATTATTACGGAATGTTTCTTCATTTAGACAGGTCACAGGATAGGTATATAGGGATATTGCTAATATATAAAGTTCTGTCTGTATGTGTGTTAGTATACATAGTAGATAGCAGACTTTGTTCTCAGTGTTTTCTAGTCCAATGTGGTGGACATTGGCAGTATTACTGTAGACACATCTTCCTCCTTTCATACATGGAGGACTACATTCTGTAAGTAGTAAATGTTAACTATGAATAGAAATATAGCTATGTAAGCTTCACCTTCAAAGCATATACAGTGGTAGTATTGTACAATTGGAGCATGAGGAGGATGGATTGCAGTAAGAAAAGTCTGAACAAATCACTGTGTGACACAGCACTAAAACTAAGTTTTGATACTAGTGTGGTTGTTGAAGGTCAAGTAAAAGTATAATCTGAAAAATTGGTGTTAAAGTAATATTGATCAAAGGAAGCAGAATTTTCCACATACATTAATAAACTAAAAGTCCATCAAAATTCTGATCAGAAGTATCAAATTATCAATTAACTATAAATTGTTATAAACAAATTTTGGATAAGTTCTTCTTTTTCATTCCTGTGGTGCTAGATTTTAACAGAAGAAGCTGCAGCTAAAATACAATATATATAGTACTGTCTAATTCCTGCCAAAGCTATACCAAGCACATAGAAATAATTCCAGTGACAGTAAACATTTTCTGTTTTTCTAGGACCTCTTTGACTTATTCACTCTCAAGGAAGACCTTGATTTCATATTTTTATCCAATTCTTCAGAAATATTTATTGAGAACAATCCAATCAAGATCTATATTATGCACATGAGATACATCTACCTGAGATTGTAAGCTACTATTAGCTATATGACTAGTACTGCTGGAAATATTCATTCAAACAAAGTATAATATTTTTCCTCATAGTAGATTTTTGTGAGTTTTGAGTATGCTGTGCAGTAAAAAATACAGTTCTTAATTTACTTTAATACCATTTTATTCTGGGTCAAACCTTTTAACCACCAGACTATAGACTTTTTAGACTAGAAAGTGGACAAGTTGAAAGTTCTTATCTGTGTGAATGATTGCTCGTTCACTTAATTAAAATAAATTACTTGACAAACAATTCAGCTCAAAATATAAAGTTTAGGGTAAACTTGTTTTAATCTAATTTTTATCCAATTATCTCAAATAACTTTTTCCATGTAGCAGTATATGCTTATAATGTTTGACTACATTTGTGTTAAAGATACAAAAGCTAGTAGTGGCATATCTGTGTGACCTACTCTAGAATATAAACTCCTTTGCTTTTCCCGAGATCTTGCCACAACTTTCCTGCTGCTGGGTATTTCCCCCCTGACTGAACAAGAAGGTGTTATTTCTGCTACCACCAGTCTAGAATGCTATCTAAGTAGTCACCCATTTAGATTTCCCAAATGTATAATAAGTGTTTACTGTTATGACAATTATGAGGAATGTTCTATCCTCCCCAATGATACAATGACTGCAATTAACTCTCTCTTGCAATAACACATGTGACACACCCAAGCCCCTACTATGAAACACACAACAGTAACTCCAAAATTGTCTTTACTTTTCTCACTCACAAACAATCATTCTATGATGGACAGAAAAGGGATGGACCACAACATCCAGCTTAAAGAGTTTATTATTAAAAATAAAAAGTCCCGTTATATTACAATAGTGATAATAAGAAGGAAAACAATAAAGTTAATAATACTCAGAGATAGTGGCATAATATTCCAGATTCTCTACTGCACTCAAATTTCTGGTTTCAACAATATCTTCTTGCTGTTCATGTTGTACTGGTTCTCTGTGATGTGACTCCTCATTAGTTGGATTATCATTATTGTTTCTTTTTAGTTGAGTATGAACACCATAAGAAGGATTGACAGTTAGTGCAGCTTCTTCTAAATTACTCCTTTTTTTATTAGATTTATGTCTACATTATAATAGATGTATTAATTTTGAGCATATAAGCACATATATTTTTTTATTTTAGAGGACCTTATACTAGGTAAATAAAAACAAAAATGAGCTAAACGTAAGTTAAAAGCACTATTTCTCATATCACTGTGTTCAGAGTTATTCTGTTGGGTTATTACGTCCCCTCAGGTTATACAAGTGTTTATAGCACTAGAAACTCGTTACTATGGTATTCAAGCATGAGCAGTACATAATAAAAGTATTGTTCACTGGATACCACAGAATGTCACTTATCTTATTGGCACTATTTACACTGGTGTCTGCGGCACTTGTGTAAATACTAAGCCAACAGACTTGTGATATTCTCCTGTATCAAATGAGTAATATATATTATATATAATATTATATATATATATAGATATATATATATATGCCACAATATAATAACTATGTAATAATAGCTGAATCACTTGGTAATAAGTGAACCATTATCAGTGAATAAATTATAAGGCTACTCATTATTGACTTATAACATTTGCTGGATTTCTAGCCATACAAAACACACTGTGCTCTATAGACTAAGGCCTCATGTTATGTACATTAATTCATTAGAAGCGAATATAATTTCCATTTTAACACATAGTTTTGATATAGCTGAAAAATATAGCAAGATAGAGTTTTCTTTTATATATCTGATTAACCTTAAATCCTTTGCTTTTCTGTTGAAAAGAGCTGTTAATATTATTATAATAACACAACTGAATATCAGCAGAGTAGAAAGAACAGCAATGATGATGTAGAGAGTAAAGTATTCTGAACCTGAAAAATACAACCAATGAACACTCATGGGAGGTTATGTACTTCTACCTGGTCAAACAATCTTTTTCTTTTTCACATTATTTTATGTACGCATAATTACCATGACTAATACATGTTCCTTCATTTGGCAAGATCACAGGAGAAGTAGAGATATTGCTAATATATAAGGTTTTATCTGTATGTGTGTTAGTATAGGTAGTAGATGACAGACTTTGTTCACAGAGTTCTCCAGTCCAGTGTGGAGGACATTGGCAGGTATTATTGTAGACACATCTTCCTCCATTCATACAGGGAGGACTACATTCTGTGGAAAGAATAATTTAAAATCCAAAATAGAAATAATTCATTTATGTAAACTTTACCTTCATAACAAATACAACTTAATCCTTGTGGTATCGTACAATTAGAGCACGAGGAGGATGGATTACAATAATAAATGTCGGAACAA
>WLWI01003504.1_pt1 | contig 13454 bp, 8 predicted proteins | sample 6701501 | NCBI WGS metagenome assembly WLWI01 (sample SAMN12718690, study PRJNA515312) | sponge metagenome | isolation source: marine sponge | host: Mycale hentscheli | place: New Zealand: South Island, Marlborough, Capsize Point | collected 2014-11-01
AAAACGGTAGTCTTTTTACGGTAGTTTTTACTGTTGCATTCCGTACCGTTTTGACTAAACGGCTGACACTGTCATACAAATTTATATGCAAGTTAATATCTGTTAATATTATATCTCTATACATTACATACTTGGATGGAAAACTCTTTAGTGTAAGTTTTCAAAGAGACGTTATGTTTTGCTAAACTCTTTGCCAATTCAGCTTTTTCATCGGCTCAAGAGTCTCTTTTCCAACTCCCACCTATTCAGTTTAATTATAGTGAAATGTTTGTTGATTACAATTAAAAATATAAAATGAATGGAAACTTTTACTTAAAAAAAATTGATACACAAAAATATTTCAGGTATAGTACATGTACCTTCATTGAACCTTCGATTTTTTTCAATATATGTTTGTCCAACCCTTGTCCTTCTAGGTTTTTCATAGCTGCCATAGCAGCATCTCGGCCTCCCCTGTTTCTAATTTTTTTTCTTTTATTTACTAGAGTAGACACATCCAGCAAGTTTCCTGGTAGGGGCAAGACAAATCCTTAATTGGAAATGCTTGTGTTAGCTGATGGAGTTGCTTCAGAGATATTGGCTTCTTTTGAAAAAGGAAACAGAAAACAACAAAACATGTGGCTACAACACCAAGACAGTTCTATTCTTTACCAGTTTCTGACAACTCTTCTGTGATATTTCCATGACCACTGATGTATGAGTTATGCTGACAGAGCATGCCTCAACAAAATTAATTGCAGCTTCAATAACTCCATCAGAAAAAACACCAGGTAAATCTTCTTCATCTGTAGAAATTTGAGGCAATACATGCATAGCAACGCTAACTCGTAACACCTGCCCTAGTGACTTGCTCAACATTCCTATTAGTAGCAGTGAAGGTAGCGTATAAACTATTTTAATATTCATACTTGCTATAATTATGTACCTGATAGAGGTCATCCATGCCTGCAATTCACTCGTGTTCTCTTTGTATGGAATAGTATTTGGTTCTAAATATAGATCCCTCTAAATATAGATCCTCTTGTCTTTCGGGAAGGGAAAATATTCTCTTTTCTATTCTGTGGCTTGTGGATTTTTTGCACAATGTACAGCCAGAGTAGTTACAATATACATGTAGTTGACCCAGTTTGCTTACATTATTCTCATGCCTTGTCTGCAGGTTCCAGGCTTTCTAACTTGCTGTATGCAGGCTTTGGAAAAAGCCACAGAAACCTCTAGTCTGGCGGAGCCGACCCTTTACATTCTTTGTTGGTGGGCGGGGGAAGGAAAGGGTCTGGTATCGTTAGCATATACGAGTTGTGCAGCAGACACTTCCATTACATTACTTTTTCTTACGTCATTCCCACGCATGCATGAGCTATTTTTTTGCGCGGGACTATTAGCTGGATAGATGCTATAGTCTTCATCTTCAATGGCTTCTTCATCTTCGACTTCATTGTCCATTGCTGCTTCTCTTTCCAAAAGCAAGTAAGATCTGAACTTCGGCCATCTCTCTCCAGCAAGTATAGCAAATATTTACCACAACTCGTATATGCTAACGATACCAGACCCTTTCCTTCCCCCGCCCACCAACAAAGAAGGTAAAGGGTAAACTTCACTACATTTCTTTCTTACAATAGTTACAATAGTTACAGAATTAATGCGCACCAGAAGAGAAGTAAGTTTAACAGGCCCTAGCAACCGTGGCCTATTTGGCGGGTGTTTCCCGCTCAAAGAGTGTTTGAGCACCCTTAAGGGCAACCTTGGACACCACTGAACCTTCCTAGCGTGGTGTGAGCTCACATGTGAGTAGGCGCAAGTTCACACAAGCAGTGCTTGAATTAATTTAATTAGCATGAGTGTTAAATAGAATAACAATTAATTGTGAAGCTAGCTTAACAGGTCAGGATGACTGAACAACTCGATGTTTGGACTGCAATTTTTCATTTTGACCCACCAAATATCCGTTGACCAACTGTAGCAATCCACAATAATGTGTTATGTGAAACTGTATACAGTGCTAATGCTGCTATATGGCACCATTCAGTGTCTTCCTCTCTTTTTTAAAGTTTGTTCGTTTGTTCAAAGAATCTGCAGAATCTATTTCTCTTTTTGGAGTTTAGGTACACCTTCTCTCAAGATATTAAATACAAAATTGACATCTGTTTTTATATTAGAACTTCGTATATAAGTACAAGAAAGTGAAACTTTTAGAGTATGTTTGTAAAGAGTCATTGGCTCAACTCTTTGCTAATTCAGTCTATCTTCAACTCCTTCACGAATGAAAGTTTTTACTTTTCACAATGATACCTTTTTAAATAATGGTAAGATATTTAATATTTAATGGAAATGTGAAATTTTAACTATAGGAAATTACAGTAAAATTATTTCAGTAATAGTCTTCAGTGACCCTTTAGTTTGTTTGTTTGTTTGTTTTTTCAACATCAGTCTGCCCAACCTTTATCCTTCTAGTTGTTCATAGCTATGTACCTTAGCAGCATCTCAACCTCCCCTGTCCTACATTTTTTTTATTTATTTACTGAAGTTGATATGTCTAGTAGTTTCCCTGGTGAGGACTAAATGAATTCTTCATTGAAAGTACTTGCAATGGCTGATGGAGTTGCTTTAGTAATATTTGTTAAAGGAACCAGCAAACAACTAAACATACAGTTAAGTTCTAATTTTTTACATGATGCTGACACTGTCAGCTCTTCCATGACCACAGACTTATGGAGTAAGTTGACGGCATATTCTACATATGTGTTGGCGCTTCAAGAGCTTCATCAGGAATAATGAGCTAGTAATCTTCCTTATACATAGATGAATGAAATAGTACATGCATGTCAGCACTAACTCTTAATGTCTAGACTGGCTTAATATTCCTGTGTAGCATTGAGGATTGTCATATCAACCTGCACTAATATAATTACCCGATAAAAGATCGTCCATTCCTGCAATACACTCTGGTTCTCTTTGAACGGAATCACATTTGGTCAAAGTATAGAGCCCTCCTGTTGCTCAGAGGAAAGGATATTTTCTCGTCTGCTCCATGGCTTGTTGGCTTTAACTCTGGTTGCTTACATAACCTATACATAAACTTATTTTTTCTGTGAACTCCTGATTTACTGGTTCCAAGCTTTCAAATTGGCTATATTATACTGGCTTTGGAAAAAGCCACCAAAACCTCTGGCCTTATCCCCCCCTCCTCTGCATTGCCTGGTAATTTGATCAGATTTTTGACCACAATAGGCTGATTAAAGACTAGCTATATCAAGCTTGTGGTAACAGTGAAATATTATGTGTGCTTTTTATATCCAATTTTTTTCTTTTAACGTATATGGTATATGTTCATTGTCATTTTATTTTGTTTTAGTGTATTCCTGCTAGGGAATTAGACGTAATGGGAAGTCTGTCTTTGACCTCTGACCTCAGCTCCTTACGTGGTGACATGGTGTGTATGATAGGAATAGTGGGCAAGTATCAGTTACATCATCTACAAGAACATGTAACCATGGAAACATTCACCGTAAGTAAGGGTGGTAAGATGTATGTGTATGTGTCTTACATGATAAGGGTATAAGAACTGTATACACCAAAAAATAACATTTCACCAAAAAAACAACAACATTACACACACACGAAAAAAACAACAACATTACACCCAAAAATTAATATTACAGCAAAAAAACAAAACATTACAAGTTCTGTACTTAACCAAATAAGGCCATAAAATCCGAGTTTTTTTTAAAGGACCTCAGGAGTTTAAGGCAGCCTCAAAGGACAGTGGAGCTAGAAAGGGACCTTATTCAGATAATGACTTTGGTATCCGCCTCCACCAGACTCCACTTGGTGGCTGCTGGGCTTGTCAAATAAGTAGTTTTTAAAATAATACACCAAACTTATACATAACGGGATGCTGTGGACTATTTTTACGATACAAAAATAAACAATATATAACGTTTGTGTGTCAGTAACAACAACGACCGACAGTGTGTGTGTATTTATGAATAATTCATAAGCTTTGGACGGAACTATCTTGCGGTAGGTAAAGTGTAGTCACTTTTAGTAGAAATTGCTGGTTAATTCTAAAAAGCGGGTGCATAGTCGATGGAAGGCGGTGTAGGTTTCTAAAAGGGAGGCGAAAGAGAAGGTAGAAGGCGATTATAATAGCCGGAATATTATTGAGCTTAGGGGAAGGGCAATGCCAGGGTTATTTCAAAAATAGACTTCAAGCAAGAGAATCTTCAACACCTGATAGTACACTTTAGTCATACTTACAATGGAAAAAAAAGGTGATCAGTGCAGTGGTTATAGTGCCAATTTTTTTTCAATGTGAATTATGACGAGTAAAAGCGGGTGTTAGTTTCCAAAAGGAAGGCAAAGTACGAAATAGAAGACAAAAGTTTCTCAAAGTAGGACAGAAATTCAGAAGCAGGAGAGATAGGAAAAGGAGACTCCGTGACTCAGAAGAAGAGCTGAAGAAAGGAGAGGTGGGATATAAGAAAGCTCAGATACTTAAGAAAAAAAGAGAGCAGGAGAGGGAAACTTATGTAACCTAAACCAATGGTAGATAATGGTAACTGAACAAGATAACTTGTGCTACTGCATTCTTACTTTGCAATACGTCAAGTGCCACTATGTGGCGGGGTACTTGCTAGTAAACAATATTATTACATACTTACAATGGAAAAAAAGGTGATCAGTACAGTGGTTTTAGTGCCAATGTTTTTCAATGTGAATTATACATTGGCTGTTTCTGGTACCTTTTTTTTTCTTTTTTTTTTAACAGTAGCAAAAACCAACACAATATATTGTCTATTACAATTGTATAGCTTGTTACAATAAAGAAATATAACTTTTCTTTCTTCATATAATAAGAGAGGCACAACTGGAGTTCTTTGCACTTGAAAGAAATTTCATCTGGCAACTTGGCAAGTCTGAAAAAGAAACAAGTCTTATGATCATTAAATTACCAAGATATTTTTTTATTTCATTTTATGCTATCACAGTTTTTTTTTCCTTTCAATCATTACAATAAAAAAATTTGCAAGTCAGTTCAATACTTTTATGAAGTGACTTGAAAATTGGTAATAATAGCCTGAATATTATTGAGCTTAGGGGAAGGGCAATGCCAGAGTTATTTAAAAAATAGACTTCAAGCAAGAGAATCTTCAACACCTGATAGTACACTTTAGTCATAGAGTTGAAAGGGTCTAACATTAGCTAGAGCTACATCATGATAGTAGTAGACTGGACAGCTTCCAGTTAGTTCTGTACACACGTACTTGCTAGAGTTAGCTAGTTACTAAATAACGAGGCACTAATTTGCACAACATTTATTGAAATTGTCTGTTGTTGTTGTTTTTCTCTCCTGTTTTGGTTCAATTGCGTAAACGCAACTTCCGATAGATTAAAACGTGTTGACAACCATTACCAAATGTCTTGAATCAAATATTTTTTACCCAATGAAGTGCCCCAGCAAGTGATACTTAGCCTTTAAATTTCATATTTTGCTTTGGTTGGCACTGAGAGTAATGGAGTTTTTTGTGCAAATAAATCATACAGTGGCAGGAATGTTGGTATAGACTCAACAAACATGAAAGACACAAGAGGTTAAATATTTGTTGAGTTGAGTAACATGTGTCTTGCACTTTGGCTACTAAAAAGAGTTTTATAAGAGTTCTTTTGTTTGTTTTTTATAAGAGTTCTTTTGTTTGTTTAGGCTGTGGTGCAAGTTCTCAGGGAATGTGTTGTACAAGAGAAGTGTCTGGGTGTGGTGTCCCAAGCACTAGACGCCATTTTCGACATATTTGGTGATGATTCTTGTCCCATGGAACTGTTCTCATCTCTGAACCTCTTATCTGTACTGGTAACATGCAAGGCCACTTTCAATGCCAGGGTGAGTACAGGTCATAGTATGTGCAGTACTTATTAATGGCTTTTCTTTTTCTTTTCTTTTTTTTACATACTGTAGTACAAAGTGAAGAGGAAGCAGCTGCAGTCTTCACTGAGTGTAGTTCAAATGGTACGAACTAACTTACCAAGATTCATTAGTTACATGAAGTCTAGAACCACATGACCAACTTCATCAGGAACTAATTTTATATATATGGCAAAGAATGAATCATAATTTATTCGATGGAAATCACTTATATTTGTCAGGTTTCATAAATTGTCTTTTACTACAGGCTGCTAATTTATGATCTGAAGGCAACCGAGCAACATTACGTCTAAGAACTTGATGAGTTATATATCCCTTAGTTCCAGTGTTCTCTCTACAGCTTTTTTGAGTGGTGCCACATCATTTAGTTTGCATGATGCACCACTTGAATAGTTATACATCACTTGGTTTACTCTGGAATAAAGAATAGCTGTCTATTATAATTTTCTTTTTGCTTCCACGTATATTTAGTGCTGAATTGTGTCATCTATGTGCACTTGGTGATAAAACATAAATTTTGTACACAAGTCATAATATCCTTGTTCTTCACTATAGTCAAACATTCTAAACAGTTCCAGTTCATATGTTGGTAACCACAAAACTCAATTGAATTTGAATTATTTATTTTAATATTTTAACTTTTGTAAATAATTCAAACTTTATGGTTAGATATACAAGGAGCCTTTATCAGTGACAAAAGTGAGAAAGCTACAATAGTGCAATAACTTGATAACTATATAGCTAGTTTAACTCGGTAGCCACATGTGAGAGTTATGGTACTTGATTTTTGACTCTCTGCCAATTTTCTGATCCATCTGTGTTATTTGTCTAGTCGGTCTCTGTTAATGGTTTTCTATTCTAAGGGGAAAAAAAGCTGGTCAAAATTAGGCTAGTTTACAATGGGTTATAGAAAATAAATAAAATTTTCAAAACCTGGAAAATTCATTTTCTCTGAAGATAAATGCTGCACTCAATAAAAGCTAATAATGGCAACAATAACATTCAGCACTGTGTAGACAGGTTATTAGCATTGGATTGCAATAGCAAGGTGGAATAAAATAATTCACTCAAAACAGCCTTTACATCACTTAGCTGCACTTATACTTCCGCTGAATGTGCGTATTTTTGTATGCGAAGTTATTCTGAAACTGCCCCTAAAGATTCAGCCCAACCTCCTACCCTAGAGGGAGAGGAGGTCGGGTAACAAGACTGTACCCGATTTGTTCTTATTGAATCGGCAAATTATGTCGTCATGAACAGATTGCGTGGGATGTGATCTGATTGGAACTTCCGTTGCTGTGCAGTGATGGGGAACACCGTTTATAGACCTCCTCCCCTCCTTGGAAGAGGCTGGGCTCGCCTAACTACCTTCGTTTAGCCGTGATAGCCAAACCAATTTTCTATACTTCTATACTTCGTGGGGGCTTGACACCGGAAATGTTCAAAAGGTACGCGCGTTTGTATAAAAGCGATATTCAAGTGAGCAACTTTCATCCATTTTCCTTGGGACACAGCGATCCTTATAAAGAGTGTGGGTATGTGAGTAATGCAGTAACTTGTAGCTAATTAAAGCAAGCAGTACAGCTTTTCTTGGTTTTATAGTTATATTTCAGTTAGATTATACTTTAACAGGAAGCTACAAGTGGAATTTGAATTGTGAAACCTGCGACTTCTGAAAGTAGAAGAATATTGGGTATGTATGTATGTGTGTATGTATGTATGCATGTGTGTATGTATGTATGTATGTACGTAAAGGTAAAATAATACCTCAGTTATTAAGTTCTAATGGTCATAGATGGTCATAGTAGTAGTATAATGTGACTGTTCATAAACGTAGATGACCTAAGATTTTAGGCATATTGAACTATCTGTAAGTACGTTGCAATATGTGGCCTTTCGTATTTATTACAAGTTTTAATTTTTTTCAATAGTTTTGTTTGAGTGGGAGCAAAAATTTTTTTTAAGTGCCATGCAGCAATTCAATACCTGACAATTCGTAAGTATAGGCTCTGCACAATGTTTAAAATAGATTGACGCAATTTGAGAAGAGGAATACAACAGAGGAAAGTATAGTGATGGTTTTGAGCTGCTTTTAGAGGAGTGGAGCAAAAAACTACAAACATATTTATGATTAAGTATCATTTGGAAGCAAGGTGGTACAACTGTAATACTTTATGAGAGTGGAGAACCTACAGTCATTTGCCTGCCATTGAAATGCAACATTACACTGTTGTATATTATTTTGTAACTTCAAATACAAGTTACCTAATAGATTACATCACAAACCAATAACTAGTTGCAACTGGTACCAAATAATAATGACGGTTCTAATACGAAATTTCTAGCACGTCATGGCGCCTTTTGACGCGTGCCTAAATTACGTTTACTTTTTTTTACGCCACTACCTACAGACACTATAACCAGGTAATTTGGTAGTCTCATGAGGCGAGACCCTTTACGTACGCAAGCGAGGTAAGGGTCTGGTCAAATTCGGTACTCGAGATTGTTCCGCACCATCAGCAATATTTTTACTGCGTGTGAGCGTCAACTAGGTGCTTACGTCATAGGCCGTATGTCCAAGTTGAGTTGGCACGACTGCAAGCGTGGTAAATGAGTACTTAACCGGAAGTAATTTAGTCATGTGAATTCAAGTCAATTAAGCGCGCAAACGTCATGTCAACGTTGCGTTGCACGTGAAAAAGGGGCGGTTACGCAGGTGCGCATTAATTCTGTAACTATTGTAAGAAAGAAATGTAGTGAAGTTTATGGAGTTTTTCACGTGCTGTACAGCTCATCTCGTCCTCATTCAGCTATATTTATGTTTCTTACGAGGTTATTAGATTTTCTTGTTAAATAAAATATCAATATTGTTTCATTTATTCATAATAAATATAATATGAAAATTGATGAGATGATAGAATTTAAGTGGTACACATACACAAAATATAGTTGTGATCCGAGTTGAAGGTGGAGTGCAGCTAGTAGTGAAGAAAAAGGAATTTGGCATAAATACAGCTTTGACAAACACAATTTAACGGCAAAAAGGCTGTATTACAAGTTGCTAGCTAAATGATAACTATGTCACTCTGAAATAAATTGGCTATACGGCATTTGTTATTGAACAGGTAGACAAATAATCTTACCAACATCCTATCAGGTGGTCCTGTACCCTCTGAGTCAACAGGACACTCCGTCTATCCCGTTTCCACACTCGCAACCTAAACTAATCACGATACAAAGGTAAAAAAGCAGCAACTTGAGAAGAATCCGCTCATTGTTTACAAAATTCTACCGCGTGACTAAAAACGGGCGCGTTTTGAGCGGGAAACCTGTGGTTTTTTTTCTATTCCCATACACTTTTGTATTGAGTTTTGGAATAGCACTTTCTCTCCTGTTTTAGAGTATGCTGAGGAAATATTTTTTTCTGGCCAACTCAACTTGGACATACTATAGTTCTAATTTACAATACGAATACTAATACGAACGTAGGCTACACAATTGATGGCTTAGGCATTGCACATGTCACAGTCAATATACCTTTCCCCCGCTTGCGTTCGGTAAAGGGTCTAGCCCGTCCAAAAAAATTACTACGAACAGTTACTGTGGCATCGAAAACCCTTTACCAAACCTAAATTTTAAAACTTCGTCGTTTTGGGGGGCTGCTAAATGCGCTCTTTGGTTGTCAGGTGTGACGAAGGAAGCCACCATTACTTGGGAGAAACTGAGGTTAAGTACGTAGTTCCATATTTGTTAGCTAAAATTACAATAACTCTGGCTATATTTTTTGGTAGAGCATGTGCTTGTTCACCAGTTACTGGTAATTGAGGCAGTCAGAATGGCTTAAATTACACTGTTCACGAAATGGTATGAGAGACTCTTTGGCATGAACTAAGCTAAAGTATACTAGTGATGTGCTTGAGCACAAATGGCGAGCGAGCCTAAAGACTATACTATTTTTATATGAATGATTTTGACTTCTAACACTGAAGCTACTGAAAATAAGGTCCAGTTTTTAAATTTTGCATACACGGTAAAGGGATTTCCGTGCCATAGTAACAACTCTCTGCAACTGCTTGAATTGAAGGAAAAAAACAACAACATTATTTAAAAGTTTTCTTTGTGATATTCTTTAGCTAAGTAGTGGTTGTAACACACAATGCTTTGACACAACTGGACATACACCTACACAGACTTACCTTCGCGGTAGTCTTAGTGGACAATGTATTTTCAAGTAAATACTGTTGCGCTTGGCTTATAACCATGACAAAGAGCGCATTGACTTACCACCGCCACTAACTCGAATAGAAATGGAAGTGAGGATTCTGTTTAGTGCAATTTGGGACGGGGTCGACCACATAACTAACACAAAAACGCGAGGGTCAAAGTACTAAATGACATACGTACGTCCATACATATATACAAATAAATAAACAAACATCCCCGATTTTCAATTGTGTTACCCCTGTAAGTGTCTCGCTCGCTACGCTCGCTCGCCAATTATGTAACAATACTGTAGTTTTATATAACCGAGGCAGGCTCGCTTGATATTTGTGCTCAAGTATACCACTAGTATATATATATGTGTGTGTGAATGTACATATGTCATTTTGTACTTTGACCCTCGCATTTTTGTGTTTGCTTCATGGTCTACCCCTTCCCATGCCTCCTCTAAACAGAATTGATGAATGACACAAGACACACTTAGGTAAATACTTAACTCATAGATACAATAGTATGCAGCAATTCTTTAGAACTACTTGTTTTTTCAAGTCGCAAAATGTTATGGCAAATGGTATTGAGACCCTTTTCCAGACATAATTTTATATAATTCGGCCTTTTTTTAGTAGCTACGAGTGTTTGTTGTCAAAAGCTACTGGTAATTCAGATAGTCAGAGACTGCAGAAAATACCAGTACTTGGGGAATTGAGGTGAGAAAGTAGTTCCGTGTTTGTAAGCTAAAGTATAAAATGGTCGCAACAGCTACATACTAATACTTTATGAAATGGACTGATAGATGCTTTTGAAGGTCTTGATTGTGCACAGGCTCACTCGCCCTTTGTGCTCAAGCACATCAATAGTCGCCGCTTAATCCATGGGTGGTTCCTTTTACCCTAATAAAAATACAGCTGTTCTGGCTTGCTTCCAGCTTCTGACACAGTAGAGCAAGTGGTATTTAGAGTAAGGCTAAAAACAGGGCATAGTTCCTAAATATAAGTCACAAATACCTACATCTATGCCTATAATGATGGTTACTATGGTGTTGACTACCCTTTACCTGACCAAAACCAAACTTCTTGGTTTCTTAGTCAGTCATTCTGCAACCAAAACCGGAAGTCCGTTTACTCAATACATTTTTATTTTGAGCTGGAAAATGTCTGCATTTTACCCTCTGCATTTTACCCTCGTAACTGTGGGCTCCCTCCAAGAATTCTAAGTACTTTCTTTCTTTCCTGAGCGGGCCTAGTTGCGAAGTTGAGGTAATTCTAGTCTTGACTACATTAAAACCATCTCCTAGTCATAGCAGTAGAGGGATGAATACAATTATATGTGTTTATTGACTTAAGTACTCTATACACTCACCTGTCATTTAAATACCAAATTGTGTGCGCATTCTGGAAAGGCACAAATTGAATTAACATACAGCTCTACTAACAAGTTCAATGTGTACAACTAACCTAACCATTGATTTTTTCTTTAAATGTTGACAATATAAATTTCAGTATCAGGTATAGTCAAAAGGATTTTTTATTATAGCGATACACAGTACACACAAATTCATGAACGAGTTAGTGTATAGGGACTTTTTTGTAAGCTCAAATGGTAGGAACTCCTGCCAAACCACCTTGCTGCTTTCTTTGTACTGAATGGTATGGGCCTTCTTCGTATATGTCTAACACTTACTAGAAACAAGCTCTTTTTAAATCTTAATGTTTAGCGCCAAAAAATATAAAAAATATATAAATAAAACAACAAGCAAGTAGGTCTCGTCGCTTTCAAAATGGGGTATGTGGCTCGACTGATAGTATAGAAGGGCAACGATTGATTACAAAAACATTTTAATCATATTGGTCAATTAGCATCAGAAGACACAATTGCCCCTAGCTGGGTGAATAATTTCTGTACATAACACAGTGATAAATTTACGATATCGTTCCATTGCTTTTTATCAATAATGTCATTACTACACTATGAACGTCAGATGTAGTTTGGAAATTATATGGTAGACGTAACTGCAAGACCAAGTGTGTGTTTTCACAGTAACTGAGACAGTGATGCAGGAAGACAAAAGTCGTGAAAGAATTGTTTCAGACATAGAATTTATTTCTTTTCTTTGAAACGCACAAGTTTTTAAACATTTCATCTACCACTTATACAAAGTTCGAGTGGTGCACATTATTTATCTGCCAATAATCAAGTTTGTCCGACCTGGTGTATTACTAAAATCCTGAAGGTTATCAGTTGGTAGAAATCCATTTCCACAAAGAGTCTTCACCAAAAATTACTGGTAGAGTTTAGCTTAATCCTGTTCAGGTTATTTTACACCTAGCACTATTTTCTTAAGTAAAAGTTATACCCACGATAGCTACGCTCCCCTTAGCAGAGTATTGGCCCTTACAATGATGTAGTCTAAAAATAAAATTATATGAGCAGTCAGGTTGGAAATGTGGAGTGCTTTTGGATCAGTTGCACCTGGTCGCTCTTAAATTGCGTTGAATTGCGCGGTGTCAAAAATGCGAGACATCACGCCATTCGCCTGCTAATGGCTACTATCATCGCTAGTGCTCCTAAGATCTCATGGAATGCTATAGTACTTGCATTAATGGTTGCTATTATCACTTAATGCTCCCTAAAAATCGCAGGAGTACCCTCTACAACTAAGGAAGTAGGATATTTGGAATTATTGATACTTCTTGAGTAACCTGACACGCAAATTTTTATGACACAGCTTTTTTGGCTTGCCTCCAGTTTCTTCTGGCAAGTCACCTTTTAAATTAAATTCCTTAGAACTACTTGTTTCTTCAAATCACAGAAAGCTGCAGCTAGTGGTTGCCTGGATCAGAGACCTTTTACCAAACATAATTTTAAAAAACTCAGTCACAGTGCTTGTTGTCAGGAGTCACTGGTGATTCAGATAGATACAGACCCAAGGTACTACTACTCATGTAAGTACCTCATTCTCAATTTGAAAATTACAAAACAACAATATGGCCTATTTTTTTTGTAGACGGCCAGTCAGAGTGCTTATTGTCAAGAATTGGTAATTTAGATAGTCAGAATGGATTAGCATAGGTATTTCTGCATTTGTTCATGTACCTAAAGATATCATTGTGAAGATATCTAGGGTGGAATATGTAATAGTTATGCCATGGCCAACGAGGGGTTATGGAATATAACCGTCCCGATCCCGAGGGCGGTGATATTCCATAACCCCGATGTTGCCATGGCATAACTGTTTTATACCATAGTTGCTGCTACTACTACTCTCTCATATCCACCTATATGGGACCAGCCCTACCACATATAACTCTCCTGC
>WLWI01003505.1_pt1 | contig 13454 bp, 9 predicted proteins | sample 6701501 | NCBI WGS metagenome assembly WLWI01 (sample SAMN12718690, study PRJNA515312) | sponge metagenome | isolation source: marine sponge | host: Mycale hentscheli | place: New Zealand: South Island, Marlborough, Capsize Point | collected 2014-11-01
TCATCCTCTGGAAGTTGCCCGCATTCTGGGTGACATGCATATGGACTACCCAACTCTGGCTGCTGCGATTTTGCATGATGTAATCGAAGACACGCCAACACTGAAAGATGAAATCCAGAAAAAGTTCGGTAAGGGCGTAGCCGAGTTAGTGGATGGGGTCAGCAAATTAACCCAGATTACTTTTGACACCATTGAAGAAGCCCAGGCCCATAACTTCCGAAAAATGTTAATGGCCATGAGTAATGATATTCGCGTCATACTCGTCAAACTCGCTGATCGACTTCACAACATGCGCACTCTCGGAGCCCTGTCTGCTGAAAAAAGAAGACGAATCGCTCGTGAGACTCTGGAAATATATGCTCCAATTGCGCAACGCCTCGGTATAAACAGTATCCGACTTGAACTGGAAGAACTGGGGTTTGCCGTTTTATACCCGAAACGTCACCGGGTTTTAACTGAGCAGGTCGTTAAAGCACGAGGTCATCGAAAGGAAGTAATTACCAAGATAAGGAACTCCTTGAAACGTCGCATGCGTCAGGAAAAAATGCCAGCGCAAATTGCCGGGCGCGAAAAACATTTGTACGGTATTTATCAAAAAATGCGTCAGAAGGATTTATCCTTTTCTGAGGTGCACGATGTCTATGCTTTTCGCATTATCGTTGATAGTGCCGATGCCTGCTATCGCGCGCTTGGTATTATGCATAACCTGTACAAACCAGTACCTGGTAAATTTAAAGACTATATTGCTATCCCAAAATCTAATGGTTATCAGTCTCTACATACTGTGCTATTTGGAACATTCGGTGTGCCCATTGAAGTCCAAATAAGAACCCGTGAAATGAATGATGTAGCAGAAGCTGGCATTGCCGCCCATTGGTTGTACAAGGAGGGTGGAGCGCGTAATAGAAGTGGTGCTCACAAACGCGCGCGTGAATGGCTGCATAACATCATGGAAATGCAAACAGTGGCAGGCAATCCGGAAGAGTTCCTTGAACATGTAAAAGTCGATCTGTTCCCGGAATCCGTTTATGTATTTACGCCTAAAGGAAGAATAATAGAGTTACCCCGTGGGGCAACAACTGTAGATTTCAGCTATGCAATACACACTGACATAGGTAATACCTGTGTAGGAGCCCGTGTCGACAGGCGTCTGGCACCCCTTGGTACTCAGCTCAGTACAGGTCAAACAGTTGAAACCATTACCGCACCAGGTGCCAGACCAAATCCTGCCTGGCTCAACTTTGCGGTCACCGCAAAGGCCCGCTCCAATATTCGTCATTACTTAAAGAATCTGCAAAACGATGAAGCCGTGGCTTTGGGCAAACGATTGTTAAACAGGGAGCTTGAAATTCACGAAAGCACCTATGAAAAAATCTCAGCCAAGCAGAAGAAGAAATTGCTTGGTGAGTACCAATTGGAAAATGAAGAAGAATTATTTAAAGAAGTTGGTCTTGGAAATCGTATGGCACCTATTGTAGCAAGAGAACTGGGCGGCCTTGCTAACACTAAGAAAGTATCGAAAAAAAGCCAAAAGAAAAATGTCATTCCTTTAACCATCAAAGGTTCAGAAGGTATGGTTGTCAATTTTCCAAAATGCTGTCTCCCCATTCCCGGCGATCCTATTTTGGGGTTTGTAACTGCCGGGCGTGGAATTGTAATTCATCATCAATCCTGTTCTAACGTAATCGAATATCGAAACCATCCGGACAAATGGATTAATGTTGAATGGGAATCCAATATCGAAGGCGAATTTCCAACTAATATTCGCGTCGATCTGACTAATCAACGGGGGGTATTAGCTACTATCGCTACCGCCATTTCAGACCAGGAAGCTAACATCGTTCATGTTGAAATGAAGGAACGGGATGATCGTTACACTACAAACAAATTCGTCATTGAAGTAAAAGATCGAATTCATCTCGCCCGTGTAATGAAGAGACTACGTGAAATTAAACATGTCTCTCGTATAAGTCGAAGATAAGAGCTGGCTTATACTTTTGATTGCGTCGTGTACACTCTCAGTTTACGATTATTCATACATGTCATTCTAATTACCCACCAGGAGTTAATATGTCTCGCGAAATTATAGCTACTGAAAAAGCACCGGCGGCGATCGGCACTTATTCCCAGGCAGTTAAGATAGAAAATACTGTTTACCTGTCAGGTCAGATTCCTTTGATTCCAGAGACGATGGAGTTGACTGGTGACGACATCAAAGAGCAAATTCATCAGGTTTTTAAAAACCTGAGTGCAGTAGCTGAAGCTGCAGGCGGGTCTCTTGCTGATATTGTCAAACTCAATATTTTTCTTATCGATTTACAACATTTCGCCCTTGTAAATGAAATCATGGCAGAGAATTTTCAAGAACCCTACCCGGCTCGAGCTGCAGTAGGCGTAGCACAACTCCCAAAGGGTGCACAGGTGGAGATGGACGCCATAATGAGTCTGGCAGGATAAATCCTTCGTCAAACGAAAGTGGGACTTCCCGGTGGCCCACCGAGCCTAAGCACTCCAGTCCTTTCCCTCAAGGGTGTGGGTGCCCGCATAGGTGAACGCCTGCAGAACCTTGGTATTCGTACTGTTCAAGATCTGTTGTTTCACCTTCCACGGCACTATATGGATCGCACGCGCCTGATTGCGATTGGCTCACTGAGCGTGGACCAGGAAGCTCTGGTACAGGGTGAAATTGAATTAACACAAGTGCAATTCGGTAAACGACGTTCTCTGCTGTGTCGAATCAGCGATGGCACCGGCGCGCTAACCCTGCGCTTTTTCCATTTCAGCAAAGCCCAACAGAATAAATTACAAAGGGGCAGCTATTTACAATGTTGGGGACAGGTGCGACGAGTCGGTAATAAACTGGAAATGATTCACCCGGAATATCAATATCTGGTCGAAGACAAACTTGGGCAAGTTGAACAAACGCTCACCCCAATTTACCCTGCGACAGAAGGCGTCACTCAGGGTAAATTCCGCAAACTTACCGACCAGGCTATTGATGCCTTGAAAGCCGATAGCACTGAATTGGTAGAATTGGTGCCCGAATCATTACTGGCAGATGCACATTTCCCAGGTCTTGCTGAAGCGCTTAATTATGTCCACCGCCCGCCTTCTGATGCAGATGTAGATTCTCTATTGCAAGGAACTCACCCCAGCCAACGGCGACTGGCGTTTGAAGAGCTACTGGCACAGCATCTCAGTCTGCGATCATTACGCTCACAAATACAACAGCATTCAGCACCATCACTGGCAGCAGGTAACGAACTTAGTGAAGCTTTTTTAAAATCACTCCCTTTCAACTTAACTGGAGCACAATCAAATGTCATTTTAGACATACAGAAGGACATGGGCACAAATGTCACCATGCTGCGTTTGATACAAGGTGATGTTGGATCCGGCAAGACTGTTGTCGCAACAATGGCTGCATTACAAGCTATAGCCTCTGGATATCAGGTTGCCTATATGGCCCCCACCGAGCTTCTTGCTGAACAGCATAAGCTAAACATAAATCATTGGCTGGATCCTTTCGATATACCAGTCAAATTATTAACAGGAAAACTGACGAAGGCAGAAAGGGAAGCTGTAGTGGCTGATATTGCCAGACCAGAGCCACAGTTCATCATCGGCACACACGCACTGTTTCAGGAATCAGTCGATTTCGCCAAACTTGGCCTGGTAATTATCGACGAACAACATCGTTTCGGTGTCCATCAGCGTCTGGCCTTACTGGAAAAGGCGGGAGGAATACAACCACATCAGTTGATTATGACCGCCACTCCGATTCCACGCACTCTTGCTATGACTTTGTTTGCAGATCTGGATATCTCTGTAATCGATGAATTGCCTCCAGGTAGACAGGAAATTAAAACTATCGCCATTTCAAATAAAAAACGCGATGAAGTCACAGACAGGATCGCCAATGCCTGTCGCCAGGGACGTCAGGTATATTGGGTTTGTACTTTGATTGAGGAGTCTGACGCCATGCAGTGTCAGGCAGCGACCGATACCTGTGAACAATTGAGTGCTTTGTTTCCTGATCTCAGGGTAGATCTAATTCATGGGCGTATGAAAAGCGCGGAAAAGACTGAAGTAATGGCAAAATTCAAGGCCGGCCATATCAATCTTCTGGTCGCAACAACAGTGATTGAGGTAGGAGTTGATGTAGCCAATGCGAGTCTGATGGTAATTGAAAATAGCGAACGATTAGGCTTATCACAATTGCATCAGCTTAGAGGGCGAGTAGGACGTGGAGATCAACAAAGTGACTGTGTATTAATGTACCAATCACCTCTTTCTGATTTTGCTCAGGCCAGACTCGAAGTCATGCGTGCCAGTAACGACGGCTTTATAATTGCACAAAAAGATATGGAACTACGAGGTCCGGGCGATCTGCTAGGAACCCGCCAGACCGGTTTACCTGCATTGCGAATTGCTGATCTGGCTCGAGATGCGATCCTGATTCCACAAGTACAAAAAACGGCTGATATTCTCCTCAAGGAATATCCCAAACATGTACAATTACTGATAACCCGCTGGATAGCTGAGCGCTTGATGTTTGCCCAGGTCTGACCGCAATGAATATCCAGAGACTGTCAATTTTGCAGAGATATTAATATTTTTTGGCTGAAGACGAATATTCGATGGCATCAATGGACAATATCTATAAATATCTGGCACGATTAAAAGAACTAGTGCAGCTATTAGGCAAGAGCTTGCAGAAGGGGTCTTTAGTTTTATACCACCACACCCGCAACTGGCTAATTGCCAACTGGCCATCCATAAGAGAAAGGTTAAAACGATACATAGTACTGACACGTCTTAACAAACCCATTGGCGTATTATTGTTGTTATGGCCCACCTTATGGGCCCTGTGGATTGCGGCAGATGGTAAGCCATCCATACATCTGATCCTGGTATTTGTGCTTGGAACATTTCTAAGTCGCTCAGCCGGATGTGTAATGAATGATTATGCTGACAGGAATTTCGATGGAAATGTTGAGCGTACGAAAAACCGCCCTCTTGCCACCAGGGAAGTCAGCACAAAAGAAGCTTTGTTGGTCGCATTAGCGATGCTCGTAGTAGCGTTTTTGCTGGTACTGTCCACCAATCAACTTACAGTTTTGCTATCTTTATTCGCAATACCCATTGCAATTATTTACCCTTATATGAAGAGGCACACATATTTACCGCAATTCTATCTTGGTATTGCCTTTAGTTGGGGGATCCCGATGGCTTTTGCAGCTCAAACAGGAGCCGTGCCCAATATCGCCTGGCTATTATTTATTGCTAATCTGTTATGGGCAGTTGTCTTTGATACTATTTATGCGATGGTCGATCGTGAACATGACCTAGTGGTTGGAATAAAGTCCACTGCCATATTGTTTGATGATGCAGATAAATTAATTATTGGTATTATTCAGGCAATGGTGTTGATTGTATTGTTGATAATTGGGAATCAACTGGAATTAAACTGGCTTTACTATACCTTTATATTGATTGCAGCCGGATTCTCAATTTACCAGCAGTACCTGATAAAGGATAGAATTCCAGATAAATGCTTTCAGGCTTTTTTAAATAATAACTGGTTTGGCGCCTCAGTTTTTCTGGGAATAGCGCTAAGTTACACAATCTAAATAATAATGAATAAAAACAAGCGGTATCTTTTAGCTCTCTTTTTGATTGTCTCCAGTTTTACATCTAAGGCAGATGAAAGTGAACTCAATCCGGCAGTTATAAAAGAATGTGAACGTATTACCAATAAGCTAGCCAGTGTTGATCTTCAGGACTGTCTGGATAATCGTCTGGATCAGGCAAAGGGTTATTCGTCCGAAGGCGCCCCAATTCTACATAAAGATTACCTTCCGGTTCCGGGCCGCCTTCCACTTGGTCGGGTATTACTTGTAGGCGGAATACATGGCGATGAATATTCGTCAGTAAGCATTGTTTTTAAGTGGATGAAAACCCTGGATGAATTTCACAGTGGCTTATTTCATTGGCGTATTTTGCCATTGTTGAATCCGGATGGTCTCCTGAGAAAAAAATCACAACGTATGAACACCAATGGGGTCGATCTAAATCGAAACTTTCCAATGTCTGACTGGAGTAATGCTACCCACGATTATTGGGAGAATGTTACCAAGCGTAATCCGAGGCGTTTTCCCGGTATTGCAGCATTAAGTGAGTCTGAGACACAATGGCTTGTGCATGAAATCAATGAATTCAAGCCGGATGTCATTGTCGCAGTGCATGCTCCCCATGGAATAATTGACTATGATGGTCCAAAAAATGGCCCCTATAAGCTAGGTCGACTGTATTTGAATTTGCTAGGAACTTATCCTGGCTCTCTGGGGAATTACGCTGGTATACAAATGAAAATACCGGTGGTGACCATTGAACTACCCTACGCAGGTATTATGCCTAAACCTGCTGAAGTCGCTCATATATGGCGCGACCTGGTGAGTTGGTTGAGCAAAAATATCATCACCGAAAAGGACGCCAGTCCTCCCGGTTGAAATTAATCGTCAGGAAACAGCACCCTCATACACGATACGCCATTCACCGTCTTTATCCATCTGCCAGTACTGTCGTTTGACAAACCGTCGTTTGATATTGTCGCTGGCATAATCCTGCTTAAAGGTAACGACCATCAGGGCATCTTCCCCTGGATAAAGGAAAATACTTTTTTCCGATAATCCAATCTTGATAAATTGTTTAGTTGGGTTTACCCGGCGTTTATAAGCGACCCAACTTTCGTAGTCTTTACCCAGACCAGAATACTTATCTGAATAATGGCTAAGATAAAGATCGGCGTCACGGCTCTCCCAGTCTTTACGCCATTGTTCTACGTAAGCATCGAATTGTGACTGCCGGGATTTCCACTCATCTGAAGATACCCAATTTATACTATCGGCTAAAACTACCGGCGTCTGACCAGTCTGTATGTAAGGAAATATGGTATTCAAATCTTTGTTACTTACTATGATACAACCATTGCTATCTCGTGGTGGACGACTGAATGTAGCGCTGGGTGTGCCATGTAACCAAATACCATAACCCGTCCGACCATGTCGCTGATCCCAGTCATTCGGATAATCAATAGGAAAGGCCCCATCACCATAAAGATCGGGTAATTCCTCTGGCTCAATAAAACTGGTCACAAAATAAACACCAACAGGCGTTTTTTGATCACCTTCAACATATTTTCCACTGCCCTTTTTTCCAATAGTGGCGTAAAAATCTTTTACAAGCTGGGGTTCACCATTATGATTTTTGTACAGGTATAATCGTGAAGTGTTCATATCAACCACTATCACGTGTTGCTGCTGACTACTCAGTTTTACCAGCGACGCTGGCAATTTATTTTGCCTGGGAGGAGAGAAATGATGAAGCCACCTCGCCTTTGCCTCTTCCCGCAGAGAAACAATTTGATGGTAAGGTGCCGATGATATATTACCAAAGTCATTTATAGGTCGACTTTGTGCCATTAACAAATCTGCATACATCAATTGTGCAAGTTTAAATTTCGGATTAAGCACTACCAACTGTTCCAGTATGGGCAAGGCCGTCCTCGTATCACCTTGCCTGATCTTTTCCATTGCACTTACCAGTAAGGATTCGTGCCCGTGATCCAGATCATGAATCGCCGCTTTAGCCGCTAACATTTCTCCTGCACTGACAGGCAACAAAACTGAAAATAGTAGTGAGAAAACACAGACTATTTTCGACATTTGTACAATTACTTGCCGAGTATTTATTTTGATTCTTCCTGGGTGATTAACTACCTATCGGCTACTTTTTTCAATATCAGTGATTTTCTCACTTCATCCTGATAGGTGTCGGATTGATAGGATTGTGTGAATTCCGCTTGTGCATGTTCATCACCTAGCATGGTAACTTTAAGCTCAGACACTTTAACTTTTATAAAGCGTGGTTTTGCCAGGCGCACCTTACGCTGAGACTCCCACGCCGAACGGGACAGTTTTTTGGGTGGTGTGAAATCTTTTCCATAGAACCCGGTATATTTTTCTGAATCTTTTGACGACCAGGCCAGTGCCCACTGCTCCACCGTCTCTGACACAGCCGACTCGATTCCTTCCACGGCCCTCGCCTCCATCGCTTTCTTTGCTGCCATTTCTGTCGCTTCTTTGGCTTTCTTTGCTTCCAATTCCCTTGCTTGCATAGCTTTCTTTGCTTCCAGCTCCCTCGCTTGTATCGCTTGCTGTTCTTCCAATTCCATCCTGGCCTGCATTGCCTTCTTTTCTTCCTGAATCCTTTGGAGTTCCATTGCTTCCTTCTCAGCAAGCGCGTTTTTAGCTTTCATTGCCTCTTGTTCCGCCAGAGCAGCTCTGGCTTCCAGAGCTTTCTTCTCTTCAAGCGCCTTTTTCGCTGCCAGTGCGTTCTTCGCCTCTAGCGCCTGTCTTTTTTCCATATCCCTTTTATCTTCAAGTGCTTTTCTCGCCTCCATCGCCTTTTTTTCCTCAAGCGCTTTCCTTGCCTCCATAGCTTCCTTCTCGGCCAATACGGTTCTGGCTTCCAGTGCGAGTTTCTCCTCCTGTACTTTCCTGGCGGCCATCTGCTCAGCAACTATGTCTTTTTGTTGTTTTGGCACAAAGAATAAATCATTTACTAAAGACAACTTCGCCTTGGCTGAAGTATTGTCGGAATCCAGCTCCAGCGCCTGGTTATAGGCTTTGCTAGCCATTTTCGCGTAAATATCTCCCATATTTTCGTGCGCAGTTGCATAGCTGGGATGAGTGCTAATGGCCTGTAGCAATGATTCACGTGCTTTTTCAAATTCGCCCTGCGAAGCATAGATTACCGCGAGGTTGTTATAGGGCTCTGGTAAGTCCGGGTGTTGTTGAGTTAATTCAACAAATAAATCGCGAGCCTGATCCAGTTCATTAAGACGTGTCAGAATCAATCCTTTCAAAAAGCGAAAGGTCACATTGCCTTCGTCTTCCAGCAATTGATTATTCGTCAAAGTCAAAGCTTGCTTCAAATTGCCATCCTGGATGAGTGTCTGAATCTTGTCTGTTTGGGTGACCGCGTGTAGAGAAAAACTCGCAGATAACATTAGAATCAGGAACAGAGTTGGCCGAATCGCGCCTACAATTCTCTGCGGAAAATGCTGGGTAATTGTTGTAAGTTTCACGTCGTTATTGAAGATCCAGGGTTAGTGAGTAGATTTCAGGGCACATTTTATGAATAATCCATTCCTATAGCAATTTCTGTGCATCTGACGGGAATCGAATTAAAACGAGAAGGATAATCATTAAATACTTTCGCCAAAATTGCCTCGTCTTCTGATAATTTTGTATCCACCCAAAAAGCTCTTTTACCGTCTGAGTATGGTACTACAACTGGTTTATAGCCTTTTTTCTGTAACTCTCGAAGTCGGTTGTTTACAGCCGCCTGGCTGGAAAAAAGACCCATGGATATGGCATTAACCATTTTACCTTTAACAATCAGGCGAAAATCACGAATTCCCTTGGTTTGAAAACTCTTGATAGTTTTCATCGCGTCTTGCCTTGAGTCCTGTGGTGACAAATATACCCAAAATAATTGTCGCCCCTGCTCATCTTTATGGCGCATTTGCGCTATACCACCATTAGAGGCGAACCAGTCCCGTAAACCATTAGCCTGAGATTCATCGGCTATTGGCCCGAAGCTGAAACAAGCTCCCAATCCCATACTATGCTGCTGCGCTGTCATACCAATATCGGGAAGCTCGTCAACCAACTCAGTAGCAAGATCAGTTTGGGAATCATCAAAGTTTTGTTGATCATCTGGTATAGACTCTTCCGCTATTGATGAAGTCTCCGTTTGGTTTACTACTTCTTCCTCTCGTAAGGGCGGAAACGCGTCCAGTTCAAACAAAAACTTTAGATGCTCCGCCTGCTCTGGAATTATCGGCAATGAAGATTTATGCGTGATGTCCATTTTGGTTTGGCGATCCAGCTCCCAGCCAAAATAAATAGCGTTTATCAGTAATAGTAAAATAAAGAACCATTTCATCGCAGTTTTTCGCTCATCAACGCCATGCCATTTAAAACAAGATGTGGATCATGGATGTAATCGATTTCAAGAGAAGTCACTATCTCTTCAGCATATCCACCGGTGATAATACACGTGGAATCACTTCCATGCTTGTTCATCAGCATTTCGTTTGCATCTTTTATCAAGGATGTAATAGCCAACAGAGCGCCGTTGCTGACACAATCTAAAGTGTTTCGGCCGGGTTCCAAAGATGCATGCTGATTTCGGCTTGAATCAATTTGCTGTGTTTGTCTGTTTAATGTGTCTGTCATCAAGGATAAACCGGGAACAATGTACCCACCAACATGCTGACCCGATGCCATCACGACATCCAATGTTAAAGCTGTACCGCAATCCACAACGCATAGCAAAGAATGATACTTATTCCAGGCAGAAATCATAGCCAACCAACGATCGATACCTAATTGGCCGGCGTCATCATAGGCATTTGTCAAACCCAGCGCCTCCTGTTCAACAGCAAGAAACACAGGTGTAATATTCCAGAGCGAGTCGAGTAAATCCGATATTTCAACAGCTATTTTTTCACCCGCGACATTGGCTACATAGACTTTGTCAGGTTTTGCCAAATCGCTCCAGGCTGGCTTTAGTGAATCGTTCAAACTGGTACTGGAATAAGAGCAAGCCTCAAACGTATGTAAATTGGCACCCGTGTGTTGAGCCCATTTAATTCGACTGTTACCAATATCGATGAGCAGGCTCATGTTTGTGCTCGCAAACTTATTTCGCCGCTACTAAAACGTCGGGTCTCTCCTTTTACCGACATTAATAACAATCCATTTTCATCTATACCCAATATTTCTCCGGACAGAGTTTCATTGGGTAACAGGAGGTTTGCCTCTCTGCCCACAAAGTCATCAAATTGACGCCATTCTTCTAAGCATGAGGCAAATCCATTCTCCTGGTAGTCTTCTAACATTTCGAGTAATTCCTCGATCAGTATTCCACTAATTAAATTTCGAGATATTGTTTCTTCTGAAAGCGTGCAAATATCCGTGACCGGCTGTGATATGGCATTCATGGTTTCATCCGGTAAATCAACATTTATACCGATTCCAATAACCACATCACTACAACCGGCGGTTTCACTACGTGACTCCAAAAGAATACCGCCCAGTTTTTTACCCTCACAGACAATATCATTAGGCCATTTCAAGCCAATCTTCGTGATCCCCAGTCGTCGCAAACAGCGGCACACCGCAACACCCGTCGCCAATGATAAGGCCGTGTAAGATGCAGGTGTCGAATGGAAATGCCAACCTAAAGACATGCAAATCCCACTGGCATAAGGCGAAAACCAGTCATTTCCGCGTCTACCTTTACCACTTTCCTGAAACTCCGACAAAACGGCCAGGGAGTGTATTGAACCTTGATTGAGCAAACGGTATAAATATCGATTGGTCGAATCGACAGTCGGCAAAATGCTCAGTCCATTGAGCTTCGTTGTCGCCTTAGAATTTAGACCTGCTGTTATTTTTTCTGTATCAAGTAACTCAATACTTCGAGATAATCTGTGGCCTTTGCCGTGTACAGAAAATACATCCAGGCCAACATTCGCCAGGTTTTTTACACGTTTCCAGACAGCCGCTCTGCTAACACCCATCTCTTCCGCAAGTGATTCTCCGGAATGAAAATTACCATCAGCTAATCGCGAGATAAGGTGTTGTTGCTTGTCCATGAAAATACTTGATTATGAAAAGCCTGGTTTGGGGGAGATTTATACAGGCTAAGTAGTGCAAGAGTCGGGAGTATCAATTATCGAACTGATCCAAAATCCAGGTGTAATCTGTCTATGCTTAAATGCTAGCTTTTATTGTCACTATCGGAACCAATGTCGAAAAAGTTTTCAAGATCTTCATCGCTTTCCTTTCGTATGGTCATGTCTTCATCTTCTTCAGCATCGAAACTTCCTCGCATTAAGGTCTCGTCTTCGCCGCCTTGCTCTTCTTCTTCGCTTTCCATCTCCTCAACACTATCAGCTTCTGGTTGGTCATCCCCCATGCCAAAACCGCCTGGCATTAGTGTCTCATCCTCCGAGTCACCTCCTTCATCAACAACTTCATCAATTGAAGGTTCAGCAACTTTGTCATCGTTCCGAATAACAGTTTCATCATCTTCATCGATTTCATCGTCGGCGCCAGTTTCATTGTCCACAGGAGCATCTGCATTTTGATCTTCATCATCCATTTCGAGGACAAAGTCCGGCTCCACGCCGCCGGTAATATCAAATTCAGGCTCCATGGCATTTGCAGCCTCAGGGACTTCTGCTTCGGGATTGTTCATTACTGTCGCTTCATCAGCGATATTTGAAGGTGCCTCAAAGCTCGAACCGGACATAACTGTCTTCCCTGCATCATCCATTTCCGGCATGGTGAATTCGAATTCAAATTTATGCAGACGAACCTTATCTCCGTGTTTCAAACAGACTTCGCTACTAATCATTTTGTCATTAACAAATGTGCCGTTAATACTCCCTTGATCACTAATCCAGAAACCATAATCCTTATACTCTATTAAGGCATGTCGTCGCCCGATAGTAGACTCGGGAATTACCAGGTAATTTAGATGTGCGGTATCTTTACCCGCGACACGACCAAACATCGTTGATTTCTGTCCCAATTTATATTGACTTGATGCGGTATATTTATTCGGATCATTTATATAGGCGTCCGTCTCAACCTCGGTAGATGCCGCACTTATTTCCCGCCCACGTCGCAGTAATATATAAACTATAGCCAACAATGTAATAAACAATATCGAGGCGGCTACAATCAAAATTGTTGATCGTAAGCGTTCTTCTTTGTTCATGGTTTGTGCGGCTTGTGCCGGTACTTCAATAATTACTGGCTGTTGAATTACTGGAGCGACCTGCTCGACAATCGGGTCCGGTTCAGTATCCGGATATTCAGTGATAACTGGCTCGGGCGGCTTATTGAGAATAACATTAATCTGCTTAAAAACTTTTTGTAAATCAGAAGCTTGTAAGGCTCGGTAATACTCCCCATCGGTTTTCTGGGAAATGGATTGAATCAACTGAAAATCTGCTGCTTCTGTAAAAGCAACACCGAATACCTTGATAGCTTCATCCGCTGCGTCAGCCGCGAGGTCTTCCTTCAGCCATTTACTTTTTTCAAGATCGACCGCGGCTTTACCCGTATCGACAATTCCGTCCGTCATAAAAACAATTGATTTTTGTGCTTCCTCACGACCATTATTCTTGAGTTCGTATATTGCTCTTTCAATTGCGGCAGGACTGTCAGTGAACAGGCCCTTGTAGTTCACTTTTTCCAGACTGGCAACTACGCTGTCTCTTGCGTCAATAGAAAGATGAGTTAATGGCATTGCCAAACTCACATCCTGATCGAAAATTACTATTGAAATTCGAGTTTGTGAATCAAGCC
>WLWI01003507.1_pt1 | contig 13447 bp, 12 predicted proteins | sample 6701501 | NCBI WGS metagenome assembly WLWI01 (sample SAMN12718690, study PRJNA515312) | sponge metagenome | isolation source: marine sponge | host: Mycale hentscheli | place: New Zealand: South Island, Marlborough, Capsize Point | collected 2014-11-01
GACCTGGATATACGGTGGAAGTGTTGTATCCTGCCAAGGCAACCATTGGAGAAGGAGTGTTTTATGAAGAAGAGACAAAGCAGCTGCTTTGGGTAGATGTCTATCCCAAAACTGTTAACTTCCTTAACATTGACACAGGAGAAAACCGGCAAGTTTAAAGCCTTTATCTGAAATATAATATGTGGTAATTGATTATATTACTTGTCTTTTGTACCAAATAGTGCAATTGAATGCCCGGACAGTGTGAGTGCAGTGATTCCGGTGGAAGGCTCAGAAAATATCTTGGTTATGGTACAGAATAAAATGTGCCTGATTGACAGGCACTCAGGTAAGATCCTCATTACATGTAACTTAATCTGGCAATTTCAAGTATCTTTATAGATATGAGGCATTATTTTAGCAACTAAAAATTGTACGAGAGCAATTGGCAATGAATTTGTACAAGGGAGTCTGCAGGCACATAATTAGACAAAAATGAATAAGACTACTCTGTCTTAACAAAATTCAGACCACATACCACAGCCACATACACACTGAATTTCACTGCAGCGTGTGTGTGTGTGTGTGTGACAGTGTGTGTGACACTCCATGTGTATCAGTGTTTTGTGGCACTAAGTGTAGTAACCAGTATAATATACCTTGCTTGATGATGGGCTATTGCTGACTTGTCAATTGGCTTACTAATAACTGAAAATGAAAGCTATGTCAAAGTCTACTAGCGCTATGTTGGGTGTTACTGGCTACTGTTACTATTGATTTGCTTGTCAAATGTGTGAGCAGGAGAGGTGATAAAGGAACTATGCAGTGTGGAAGAAGACAAGCCCAATCGCATCAATGACTGCAAGTGTGACAGCTACGGACGGCTGTGGTTCGGAACCATGGCTAGAAAGCCAGTATATGGGGAGGAGTCTGGAGCGGGTCTATACTGCTATTCCAAACGTATGTTACCTCCACTATTACAGCGACAGGCAATTACACACAGTTGTTGTTGTTATTGTTATTGTTTATAGATGTGTTGAAAAAGTTCAACAATGCTATCCTGTCCAATGGAATTGGCTGGAGTCCCACCAACGACAAGATGTACCACGTGGACTCCCATGCCAAAAGCGTGTATATCTACTCCTACAGCAAAGGCACGGGCACCGTCACTGACAGGCGACAGCTCATAGACTACTCCTGTGACGATTCCCTCGCGGTACCTGATGGCATGTGTACTGACGAAGATGGAAGGCTGTGGGTGGCCAGCTACGGCGGCAAGCAAGTGACGTGCTGGGATCCCAACAGTGGAGAAGTTGTGAAGACCATTATGATTCCTGGTGCCAAGGACATCACTACTTGCTGCTTCGGAGGCCCCAATTACGAGTGGTTGTTTGTGGCCAGTGCAACCAGTCATCTCACAGAGGAGGAGCGAGAAGCCTTCCCAAACTCCGGCTCTCTGTTTGTAGTCAAGAACTTGGGCACTCGTGGCACGCCAGCTCAAAAGTTCAAGTTGTGAAGTTTTAAACGGTGTGGTCGTACTAGCATTTTTTCCTCTCATTTTTAACCCAACAGTCTGCTGTGACAATAGTTTGTTATTGTAATGTATTTTCAAAAGTGTGCCATACAAGTTTGAATGTGTTTTTATTTTATCTGTATTTTTTTATTGTGACTGTATTAATATGAATAGAAGCTGCACAGTCGTATTTTTTTTTAGTAGACTCTAAAACATGTGATGATGAAGTTAGATAAAACACTACTAGTGGTCTCTTCAAACAAGAAGTAAAATTATTATTAAATATGAAAAAAAGTTCCATGCCAAAATTGCGATGCTATAATGAAATCTAAAATAGAACAAGGATTAACTGAGAGAGCGAACAGAGAAGTGACTGTCACATAAAGTTCTACATGGTGTCCCACTTCTTTCTATCCTCCATTTCTTTCTTGACTTCCTCGATGAAGGGCTGTAGATAAAAGACCTCCTAGCGAGGAAACGTGGAGAGAGAGAGAGAATAAGACGAGAGGAAAGGAAACCAATCAGATAAGTGAGTGACTAATACTAGCACATGGGAATAAAAACAAACAAACAAAATCTCTCCCAGAAAACCCAAGCAAATTTGGTAATCAGGAAATAATAATGAAGGGGAAAAAGAAAAAAAAAAAAAAAAAAAAAGACCACATCACAGCATACTGAAACAGCTGAGTCGTCATTGAAATGGTTCATCCAGTCCCATAGTTGTTAAAAGTAGAATTTAGCAGGTTATTTTGTTGCTGTTGTTTTTTGGCTGAAGTTGGTGCAACCTTATAGCATCAATGACCCCTCCCCCTGCCCCCACCTCTCCCTCTCGCCCTTCCTCCTCCTCCTCCACTCCCACAATTCTCATGTTCATAATGATCCCACAGTTGTCACACCTCTTCTGGCTTGGTCCACTGCTCTCTGGGTAAGATCCGATGCTTCATAGACAAATCAAGAGCTCTCCTGATTCTGTAGACCCTCAAGTTAGATTCCTTCTCAGGAAGTCTTCGAACAGCCTCGGCAAACACCGGGCTATCTTGATTGTACAAATCATCCCTGAAGAGGCCTAAGCCAAAACATAAACAGTGCACCATATAACAAATATTCAAGACATTCTGCACCAACCATTGCTACCAATGTATGCATACGCAAGCTTGGACTAGTTACTGAGCAAATGAATAACGTGAGATATTTTCCTACTTCTAGTGTGAGGATGAGGAGCAGCTGAATAGCATAGGAATAAAAACTAATAGGGTACGGAATGCTGTTTGATGACTGCACGAAGCACTTGTCAAAACTGCTTCACTGGCAAAACTGGTCATGGTACAATCCTATATAACATAATATACAAGTATTCCCCCCCTCCCAAGCAATGGAGTAATGGAGGATAAAGTTTAGTGGATTGCTTTATGTGGGCAGGATAAGTGAGTAATAGGCTACTAGTTTCATTAAGAGGGGATGGAAAATCTTTTGATTTGAAGATTTGAATACAATACTCCGAAATAAAAGTGTTATAATTGTGGTTCTTCTGTTGCAAGCTCCATAAGTAATCCTAAATTGCCATTACAAATATTTTAGAAAGCTAATGTAGTCCAGTTTGGTTTTCTACCCCACTCCAAATCACCACACACAACAGAAACAACAACAACAAACAACCCAAAAGAACACCTGAATAGGTTCAAGTATCTAAGGCACCATTGCAGGCAGCTGGGTGGTACCGGCAGGAGTGATACAAGTGAGGGAAGGGGAGGAGGAAAGCATGTAAGTAGGAAAGATGCATTTGTTCCAATTATGGTGATATTGAACATAAATGCAAAAGGTGCATTTCTGCATAGCCAATGAGACGTCTTTCTCTCTTCCTTCCCATTAATACAGGCCATACAAACTAAGAGTAGTGCTGAGCAGACTGTCAGTAGCTTGACTCTTTTAACAGAAGAATCTGGACAACCTTCAGCCACATAAATATTAGCCAATTAAAGACTATTTGTCAAACACACACACACACAACAAACAGACACATCAGTCATGGACGGATACATAGCTGAAAAAAGGTAGATCATAACTATTAGCAATCGAAAATCTGGGCAAAGCAAGAATGCAGACATGACACAATCACGAACCCCTCAAAAAAGAAAAAAAAGGCTTTTTTCTTCAGATAATATTAATTAGCAAAACGCTCATACTATTTGTTGACAAATACTGAACTAAATGAAGCACCAGACATAGTGTATACACTAGCTAGCTATAACAACATCATTCTCAGACCAAAAGAATAATGTATTTGGCTATTCCTAATCAGGTATCAATACGGGTCTAGCAGTGAAAATGGTAGATATGTTGTCTTCATGGAAATAGCTAAACATGAGGAGACTCGCTGGTACTGTATATAGTTTCAATGCAAAACTCCAATTCCAGCCCTCAGTCAGCATAAAGCAACTATAGCGGGCAGAATAAAAAAATTTGCTCGCGTGATTGTGACATGATGATAGAGGGCATTACCCACAAAAGTTTGTATCTACGCAGAGTTGACAGCTTGCTTTTTATCTAAAATCAGCCCGAAATTAGAAAGAGTAGAACAATATAAGGTCTTAAATTGTCGTTCTGAGTAAGTTCATACTTGAATCAGCAGTGAATTGTCAGCAATCTCTGTCTGTCAGTGACTACAATGATGTGTATGTATAATTCACGAGATGAGCTAGTTGGTAAAGCGTTGTTAGTGTGGGTAGGTAAAGCGTCGTCATGGCGGGTAGGTAAACGTCGTCAGGGTGGTTAGGTAAAATGTCGTCAATACTACCGATAAAGGTTGTGCGTGTGTTAAGCTGAGTCGGGTTGGTGCCGACAACGCTGCACATATAGCTTATCCAGGTTGGTAAAGCATTGTCAATAACAACAATGGTGTGCGTATTCTTGAAAACTAAGCCTGGTTGGCTGAGCGTTGTCAGTAACAGCGACGACAGTGGTGTGCATATACAAAGACAGTGAGGGAAAAAAGCGGACTGATGAAGCTGCTAAACCAAATGGTAGAGGATAAAATACTTCAATCTACCAATAGTTAGTGTACATCATGTCTAGTGTCACTGTGTAACTTGGAAAAATGTAAGAAATGGAACCCACATCGCTAGAACTGAAAGAGACATGGTAAGAAAGGAACAGAGAAAAACAGAGGAGAAGAGAACCATGAATTGGTAAAGCAATCTAAATCCAGGTACTTGCTAATAATAACTACAATAGCGTCTAACATGAGATATATATATTGCAGCCAGTGAAAAACTTTGAGATACGATTCCAATTGAAGTGGGCAATTGTAGTGGGGTTGATACCTTGTCTCAGCCCATTGCATTCTTTCCACCCTTTCATTCCCTATTCTCACACTCTTCTGCTAGCCATCATCACAAGTATCACGTCTGCCTTGTAGTCTATACTTTAACACTCCACCACCTTGCTCTAGCTTGCTATTAGTACTTAATCAAGCCTACCATTCAAACTCCAACCCTGAAATACAACACCTCCTCAAAACTTCATGAAGGGTAGTTCTCAGCTTTGTATAGCATACAGTAGTTCTTGTTGATAAGAAAACTCTTACCACCACCAAAATGTAAATTAATACTACATAGGGATGTGAACCCCAGTAATTCAATCATCAGAAGGCCTTCAACTATATTTCTTTGATATAAAAATTATAATTCTATTCGCACCAGCTACTTTAATGTGCTTTAGCCAACTACCCACACACAGCCTACTTTACCAAGTTCGTGATATCCAGAATTCCTTATTTGCCACGCGCACATAGCTTCCCATATTTTTTGCCGAAGAGTACGGCGAGGAATGGCTTTAGAAATGTTCTTCACAGCTTGGGCTCCGACACCAGACATTTTTGTTTTTCCTTAATAATTTCTAATCTGCGCGCACCCTAATGGCTGCTAATTACAAAATTCTATAGACTGATGATACTTTACCAAACTCGCATGACCGCTCTCTACTTATTGCATTAAATAGCTTTTACCCACTGCTCACAATTTGATAATAAATCTTCAACTTGCTCAGTCATAATTGCACTACACATCATACAAGATGTTAATGTGATTGAGTGAATAGGTCTTCTAGCTGATGGTGCCGACCAGTCATTGTGTGAAGTGCTCAAATACATACATGTAGTTGTCTCGCACAAATAACAAAACAAAAAAAGGAAAAAAAAAAAATCAAATTCTCGTGAATAAATAATGATAAACATTGGACAACAGTTTTTTTCATTTGAAGAATGGATAGAGGACTTCATGATGTGTTAGTTTGATTATTTCATGCCAAGAGCTGCGAAAATATCATCTGCAAAGCCGACACTTTTCCGCACATCCTCCGGTGACGTTTCAACAGCGACAGGAACAGCCAACGACGACTCTACCACACTATTAGTGCTACAATTTTCAGTTTCGCTGGCAAATTGAATGCCACTATCAATAGAGCTGTTTCTGCTCATGGTAGATCCTCCGTCATCCTGAAGTCTGGTAATGCTGGGGCTGTTGACCAGTCTGTTGAAACTTGTGCTCAACCTCATCTGCGGACTGACGTCACTGGACCTCTTCGAAGCCGTGGCACCGTTGCTGCTTCTGATGGACGTCGAGCTGCAGTGATGAGGGAGCTTAGACGAACTAGGCAACACCGGGCTATACGACATGCTCGATGTCTCAGGAGCCGAACCAGAATCGTTCTCATTCTCCTCCTTGAGTGATGTCACATCCTCCTTGCTTGAGTCCAATATGGTCTCCAAGCCGTTGGACGTGTAAGTCATGCTATAGTCGGGATGGGCTGATTTCCGAGGGCTGCCAGTAGACGTAGGAGAATTGAAGTCAAAATCCGTGAAACTGCAAGGTCTTCCAGGAGTGAAAGAACCACTGTTTCTCCAGTTAGAGATGCTGTCGCCCAGTTCTTCCACATTACTCTCCAGCTGCTTGAAGATATCCAGCAAAACTCGGTCAGATTCCTTCAGATCATCCTAAGATAAAACAAACAAAAGGAGCAGATCAAATACTTCATATATTACTCTATCAATTAATAGCACATGATATTACCAATAAAGGAAGGAATCTATGTATATGAACAGGACACGTGGCAAGTCACATGACTTTAACACTTTTTTTATACCCAACAAGTCCCCTGGTTCCTTCTTGCACGTTTATTGCTTCATTCACACTTTCCATCTCCAAAACAAGTGCTAAAAACCAAACCAGGTGACAAACAGGAGTCTAGATCTTGAAGTGTACTCTATGCTCAGTGTTACAACCAAGTATCTCGCAGTAGTGTGTGTGGAGTTGTATAGGGGACCGTCCTAATAAGGTCCTAATAAGCAGAGAAATACGCAGCACCTCTAAACTGGTGTCACATCTGGAGCCACACTGTCTGTCATTACATAGTAATATCCCGGCTGGGAATTGAGTAGGAAATCCAAAATCAATATTAATAGACTCTGGAATGCTCCCCATGGATCAGTAGCAGTGATCTATCAACTTGGTATGTATAAATTGGCCCCAATCACATCATACACCAATCTACTCACTTTTTACAGCATTAACCTACAGACATACATGTGCCTCTTCAAAGGGCTGTACAAAATAAACAGGCTAAGTAGAGGATTTAGCAAAATTGCCACTTTTCCGGCAAGAAAGGAGATTTACAGGTACAGTAGAGACATGGCAACCAAAACTGCAGTCGTGGAACCAAACTGTCTTTCCTGATTGGAGTCCATTTTGTTCTCTTACACTTCTACCAATGCTGGAATTCAAAACCTGACAAAGAAACCGTGTCTCTCACTTGTCTCCCAACAATCTGCTAAGATGCACACCACAAGATGCCATCCTTTCAACTGCTATTTTTAAAAGCACCAACCGGAATGACATACATGTAAGACAAAGCATTAGAAATGTTTAGAGAGTATATACCAAGCCCCATTCATCCAATAGGGACAAGACAAAACAGCTGCTACATACAGGGAAAAAACCACACAAGTTAAGGGTTTGGCAAGGAGTTAGGTAAATGGCCCAAGGCCCTTAAATCATGTGACCTTCAGCACCCGTAGTGTACAACCACCAGCTAATTATGCCACCCACTACAAAGACTCACCAAAGAAATTATGTCACGAAAGAAAGTGTGAACTTTCCCGTGAAAGGGGTCATTAGCCACGAAGCACTTTAATAGAGTCAGGTTTGAGGACAATTACAAGGAAGAGTTTTATTTTACTGGGTGTTAGGAAACTTGAACAATGAACCAGTAGCAAAACAGAGGAGTAGCAAAACAGAGGGGGAGGGGTGGGGCTGAATGACTATGACTTGAACCTAGTGAGAATAGAATTATAGCCATCTCCTACAGACTTACTAAAGCAAGATACACTGATTTCATTAGAAATTTTGCACTATTTGAATAATGACACAAAGTATAAAAGTAAACCATCCAAAGTAAACCTGATATTCAGCATTACACAGGGTGCAAGTATAACAAATAGCTCTCCTTGGGTAGCAGTTGACACAACATACTGTGGCAGCAATGACATAAGGACAAAAAATAACTGCCACAGGGTTAGATGATGTCACTGCATTGCAATCACTGAAGCAAGCTTTTCAGGAAATCAATCTGATTACACCTGTTAAAAAATCATCTACAGAGTGTTGGGTGGTATTTATCCAGGTGCTCACATCCTGACAGGCTGGCTGCCTGCCTGCTTTCAGTTGGATGGTTGCTGTGAACCTTTCCACCCTTGGGTTTCTCTGCACAGCTGATGACACACCAAAACTTACACAAAGTGCTGCAGGAGCAAGCAGGTGCAGGAACCCAGATCCAGCACCCTATACTTAATGGATGTAGAAACCATGTCTCAACAAATTGGTCAAGCAGTCAGAGCAACATCATATGAACCCACAGAATCTTTGCCTTTCACAATTACTTGTTCCACCCCATTCTTGGTTTGGATTAACCTTTCTTTTTTTCCCATGCCATGCTAGAAACTACTTTTCACTTTAATATAACTCATGTGATAGTGTAAGTGATACGTAGATATTGCAAAATATAATTTATATATCACCAGGCTATACCTACACAATAATCTTCTATACACAAAATCTAGAATCATCCCCTTATACATCTCCACATGTGATTGTTACAACAAACTAAATAGCTTGTAATTGTATCATTAGTTCCAACTTAACAATCCACACAAAAGGAGATGCTGATGGCATTAACATAATATATAAAGCAGTGAAGCAAACAGTAAGCCAAAGAATCTCCATTTCACTGCATAAACACATCCAAATTATGTCACAGGATTGGTAGTTGTAGTAATTATGTCTAAATGAGTAGAGAGACAGGAGACAGAGAGACTGGACAAGTACATTCCAGTGGCCTGAATAAACCTTTAACTGGCTAGCCACAACTCAATTCATTGAGCGGTTGTAATTTACATTAGGCATGGCGGCTACTCACTTGGGGAGCGTCATGAATTAATGCACACACGCTTCCAATCACAGGCAGCAAATCCAAAGCCCGATAAAACAAAGTGAGAGAGAGAGGGAATTCCAGACTGAAGCTCTAAATGAAGTTATCAAAAAACATTAACTGGAGTGCCAATCACAGAACATATGGCCACTGACCAGATCATGGCAGTAAATACCACTGGATTGGAAGGCTTCGTGAGTTGGTGGTCTGAGCCAAGGAGTTGAGCTCTCAATTGAAGGGCTACTGATGCAAGTGAGGAGAACTGAGGTCACAAGAGAGAAGCCGTAATTAAATTCATCAGTAAAAACAGTATAAAGGTTAAGATACATTAATGGATTCATTCACGAATATGTGCCTGTAGGCGAGGTGATAGGTAAGGGATTCTAGTTGACTCGCATTTATAAGCGAAACATTTTGACGTTACTTAAAGTGATCACCAAAAACAGAAGGTCTTTATCACCTTGCCCAATGACCCATTCTACAGTACTCCACTCAAGCATTCAAAGCTGGAAAGAGAGAGAAGTAAGTTCTTCACAGTACCACTTCCCCCTCAAGATACAATTACAGCCATCGGAGTCTGGGTTCTCCAGTGAAAAGCCAGCTAGTGGGAGTTCTGCTCTGAAAGCTGAGAAGACTGAGTCCATCTGTGAGATACTTGCCCAGTATACCCCTATCATATTCACATAGTCTGGAATGTACAAGCCATGCAACCTGGAACCTAGCTTCTCAAGAACCAAGGTATACGAACATCTTAGAATGTCCACAAAATAAAGAAGAAGCCCGACAGTGAATAGGAGGATACCAAACACTGGAGCTGGTACACGCTTCATTACCGGCCGTATCAAAGGAGACATTCACGACTTAAATAGAACAGCTTTTAAGAATACAGCAAATAATTCACACAATAGTAACAGTCATACACACACACACAGAGAGGTCCCACTCTTACAATAGGCAGAGGTGAGCAAATAGTAAAGGTGGCTATCTTACCTAGCATATGGCATTGTGTGCACACAAGGTGGATTGTGCTGACCTGCTTTATCCCACAACATGTGGCCTACCAGTTCTTTCATCTGCACACATGTTGAGACTTTGGCAAGATAAATGACCTTCTCTTCCCATACCTCTCCTAAACTGGACCAGTACCATACATACCATCACGGGCATCCCATCTTGTGCACATCTGCACAAAATTGGAACTTTTGGCAGCTGTAAGTGGTCCACTAGGATACTGCCAGAGAAGTAATGCCAAATGGACCTCCCCCCTCCCACCTTTTCTTCCATGTTGCACCGAGATATGCGCGATGCTGAACAGACACATGCGCAGCTGGAGAAGAAAGCAATCTGTACATGATTTTAGAGCCAAATACTTGTCCCAGATATTTAGAACAAAGCAACACAAACAAGACAGCGACTGACACGCTGTGTTAACTCATCAAGTGAGCGAAGGGATGAAAAAATGCAAAATTGTTTCAAAAAACACCAACCAGGAAAACTCCAAGACTCCTTACCGACTAACAACTGTGACATCATTACTTGGTATGTCATTATCTCAGTTCCTACGCTAAACTGGATTCAAAGACTGAGATAACATCGTACTAAAGCCCACTCAACAATCGTGTTATTTACTGTTTTCATTCTGTCAGTGGGCTAACTAGAGGCACATGGACATGACACCTTGTACACAAGGTATTACTGACAATTCAATCACTCTATTCACTTTTGACCACAAAAATAACTGACGCGACACCTCAACTGAAACTACCAAGATTTTTAAAATAATCATATCCCAGAGAGACTGTGAATATCAAGATCAATGAGCAGTCAGATGTTATGATATTCACAGAAAAACAAGACAAAGGGCACCAAGCAAAACCAGTGTCTACCAGTCCCACACATGGCATTGAACATTACTTGATAACATACAACTATTTCAACTGATTTTTTTTCTCTCTCCTTTTTACCATATCTACCAAGTTTTAGCCAAGGTAAGATTACAGTCTGTGACATAATATTAGAAATTTTTCAATCCGCACAAGGTCAGTCAATAAGCTTACTAATGAAACCTAAGTTCAGCCACATTCTAGATCCCTTTTTGATATTTGACTAATTGTCTTGAATCACGCCACTACGTCTATAATCCCACGACACTTACCAGTTCTCCTCTGATGTAGGCCATGGAGTTAACAATATATTCCAGCCTGCTCCTATAGCTCCGTCCTTTGCTTTCCTTCATTCCATTAGTTCTCGGATACGTGCCACTGCCACCGTTGTGGTACTCGTGCTGGTGGAGTGTAACAGAGGACTGGTACCGCCTATCCACTTCGCTAGCACAGCTGCTAGTAATGGAAGAACTAGAGGTGGACGCCGACATCGTAGATGGGTACCCGTAGTTCTGGTATCTGTTCTTGTAACTCATTGTGTAGATAAACTAAACAGCGGAACACTCTGCCTTCCCTTACTACACCAAAAGTGAAGTCCTAGAAAATGCGGGTGTTCTTGCACGCCTGGCCCTCTTATTACATTTCGAACAAACTGTTACGAGGCATGCGCGCATGACAAAAGTAGTAATTGAGCCAGCCAGAAAACCCCAGGCGCTTGTGCCTTGTAAAATTTGTCCCATCCAATTATTAAGTAAATAAATTCTCATTTGCAGGGATAATAAACAGTAATTAAATATCTAAAACAGAGTCACAATTGAAGTTGATGAAACTATGGAACCTGCCATAGAAATATGGTCCTGAAAGTGTTTCAGTTCTGAAGGATGATAGGTTTTCTATAAACTATGCTTAAAATGTCAGAGTCAAAAACAATAAATATAAATGAAAGCATAAAAAGGACAATAATAAATAATAATATTTAAGTATGAAGGAGAATTGCAAACAATTGCATTTTGGAGGAAGAAGGAGGAGAATCTTCAGTTCAAGTCCGGGCAATTGCGAGGTTTGATGACCCACTGAGCATTCGGGTTGATGGAAACAAGATTATAAATGTCTGTATTGTTAGGCAAACACCGCTCCCCTGGAGAAACAAGACAAAAACAAAACAAAGCAGGAACTGATAATTTGTGTTACTTCAACAATGGAGAACAGAGCTTGGGAAAACGCCCTTTTGTTAAGACAAACTAGGACATTTGTCAGCTACTAACAACTACTGACATTCTTGTCCATTACTACTGCCAAATCAGAAAGCTATCCTATCCCATAATTCTTAACTATAGCATACCCAATTCTGCCTAAGGCAATCACATATTACATTATATAAAACACAAACTAAAAATAATTTAAAAAACAAAAACAACAACAAAAAAAACAAAAACAAAAAACAAACAAACAACAACAAAACAAAACTAGTTCTTTACACAACAACACATTGGAGTACAGCTATTCACCAAATATAAACTCATAACTTCTGTAAATACCAAAGGAGTAGCAAAGTGCAAAATAAAAATTAATTTAAAGTGAAAGCAAAAATCAGGCTTCAACAGCACCCAGCCAACTCAATCAATAATGTACACGCCCCCATACATGCACACGCATCAGCTTCGTTATCGACGACTAGACACGACTTCAGTAGAAGTACAGGAACTTTGACAGCATTTCTACAAGTCTTGCGGTCTACATCCACAGACAATTTACTCTCAAAGACTAGTCCCTTAACTAGTTAACAAACCACAAAAATCTCCAATTAAAAATGATGCTTCAATATTGTACAAACAACAACATAAATTGAAAAAAAAAAGAAAAAAAAAAGAGAGCCTCTAACTGTATAGTTTCAATATACTGAAACGAACCAAAAATCATGGAAAATATTTCAGCAAGAATGCCTATGCAAGGCTGTGACTAAGTCTCAGTGTAAGTCTAAACTTAGAAATTAGAATGGATTTTCTTTTTTTAATTAAGACATAAATCTAAATATAGTACAGCTGGCCTGAGGTGGGTGTTACTGCTGCTACTCTGGGGGTGACTAACTGTGTGCTTCAAATGTAGCACATCTTGAGAGGTAATGAAGCAAACCTTATCTTCAGACTAACTTGTTTAGCAGCCATTCTGTCATAGCTGTGTTAGGGGGTAAAGGACAAAGCTTGCCAAGGTCAGCAAAAAGTTAAATGAAGGACACACAAGTGATCTGAGATAAAAACTCTACATCTCCTACTCCTACCATTTACACACAAATACATGCACATATTCTCTCCTACTGTCAATGCTATTTTCAGTAGTCATCCGTTTCCCCAAGCCAAAACATTATATATGTATATATATATATGTATATACATTAACTAAAGAGTCAATAACTAAACAAAACAACAACAAAACAACAACAACAAAACTACCGGACGGGAAAAGGAAGAAAGCAGTGTTTATGAAGACTAAACACGAAATTCAAAGGAAGTTCCAGACGTTCCTATGAAACCTACTGAAGGTTATTAGGAATCCCTACCATCACAGAGCTGGTGTTTGAGAAACAAAAATGTCC
>WLWI01003508.1_pt1 | contig 13447 bp, 6 predicted proteins | sample 6701501 | NCBI WGS metagenome assembly WLWI01 (sample SAMN12718690, study PRJNA515312) | sponge metagenome | isolation source: marine sponge | host: Mycale hentscheli | place: New Zealand: South Island, Marlborough, Capsize Point | collected 2014-11-01
TGTAAGTGTATGTCCAGTTGTGTCAAAGCATTGTGCTTTACAGTCACTATTTAGCTAAAGAATATCACAAAGAAAACGTTTAAATAACGTGTATTGTTTTGTTGTTGTTGTTTTCCTTCAATTCAAATAGTTGCAGCGAGTTGTTACTATGGTACTGAAATCCCTTTACAGTCTATGCCTAATTTAAAAACTCGACCTTATTTTCAGTAGCTTCAGTGTTGGAAGTCAAAATCATTCATATAAGAATAGTATAGTCGTTAGGCTCGCTCGCCATTTGTGCTCAAGCACATCACTAGTTATATGTTTAGACGTACGTATGTCATTTTGTACTTTGAACCTCTCGTATTTTTGTGTTAACTCGGCGTTCAACCCCATCCCAAACTTCACTAAACAGATTCCTCTGGTTTATCGATCATTACCCTTATCATCCTAGAAATTGAATTGTTTACCGCTTTAGAACTCAAAAACTTTCAAGAGTTCCATTTCTATTTGAGTTAGTGGTGGTGGTAAGTTAATAGCTATTTGTCATATTTATAAGCCCTATGCTACAATATTGACTTGAAATTTTATTGTCCACTAGACTAACCACGAAGGTAAGCCTTGCACAGGTATGTTCAGTTAAGTATGAAAGTATTGTGCCTTACAACTATTACTTGACTAAAGAATATCACAAAGAAAAAACTTAAATAACGTGACTTGTTCTTGCTTTTTTTTTTTTTTTTTCAATTCTAGCAGTTACAGGGTGTGGTTACTATTGTTTTGAATCCCCTTTACCTTATACGTAATTCAAAATCTCCGATTTTTTTTAGTAGCGTGAGTGTAAATCAGTCATTTAACAATAGTATAGCTTTAGGCTCGCTCGCCATTTGTGCTCAGGCACATCACTAGTTTATATAAGCATAGCAGACCCAGCAGCACTATAATTTTTCTTTGTCTTGGAATGTGTAAACACATTTCATTTTCAACAACCATTGAAGTTATGCCAAGGCCTGTAGCTCATACTAGTTTGTGTGAAGACGTACATGTCATGTTGTACTTTGACCTTCACTTTTTTGTGTTAGCTAGTTGTCGACCTAGATAGCAAGTTTTGACAGGGAAAATGGTCCAACATAACACATTGTAGCAGTGAGGGTCCCTCTGTAATACTGACTATAAGAAGTGTACCATGTACTGGGAAGTATAGAGTAAACTGACAAGTGTTGTTGTGATCATGTCGGTGTATATGACTGTCCACAGGAGATCAGTCATAATACAGCAATCATGATTATAAGGAAGAGATCATAGAATGTATACATATGTGACATAGCACAGATGACACTACTTGCCTAACTAGCATTGCATCACAACATGAAGAGGGAAATACTCATGCACGTTCAACGTCTGATGAGTCAAGTTGTAAAGGCTGGCCTCTCGGTTGTAGTCTGAGACTTCCACTCATAGTTATTAGTTCATTGGAATTGGTTCTCTGCATTGGGCTCCCACTAATTAGCATCGTGTGAGCGAAGCAAGATCCTCACTAACAAGTCTCAATTGAGAATTTGGTATAATATAATGTATTATACGTGTGTATATGGCAACATTCCACACATGTCCATGGTCAATGCATGCCACCCATGGAAGCTACTTAAAAACATGAACATTGGCGCAGGCACAAGAAATTTGGGGGAAAGACTTAGTTAATAATCAGGAAAAATTATTGGCAAAGAGCCATGGGGAAACAGGGGAGGAGTGAAGTTCGCAGTGAGGTCTTAAAAGCTTAAAAGAGTTCATTTTCTATTCTATTGGCGGTGGTGGTGGTAAGTTATCTGGGCTACATGCCTTATATAACAGATTGGTTCTTACTTGAAAATCCATTGTCCAATAGTCGAGAATCCGAAATGTTTTATCAACTAGAGCTCTAGTACAATAGAGGATTTTCAGAGTTTTTGGAAACATGGCTTAGCTTATACATAATTCATTAGTTTATCAATTTTTACCTGTGTTATCGTAAGAAATTTGTTTGATTACCCCTTGAAATTTTTTTGTCCAATAGTCAAGTCATGAAGAGAATACGAATGCTAGTCACTTATATTTACTTTTTGTTATTTTGGTATAATATTTGTGCTATTCTTGCAGCCCACACACACACACACACACGCACAAGTTCACTGGATATAGCTACCAACACAATATTTATATCGTATTTGTGCTGAAGCGCATCATTAGTACTATAATGGGATTGTTTGATAAGTACAATACTGGAGTTGGAAATGATGCAACGATTAAGTTATATAGTGTGCTTGTACAAACAAAATGTGGAATGATGTGAAATAATAACTAGCTAAATATTGACAAGTGGAATGTTTGACTTTGGTCTTCATACAGAGAGCATTGGCTATGCTGTTGCCATTGAAAGAATACTAATTTGAGGTGTGTCTGGAAAACTTCACACACACATACAGACACACAGAGCCATTACATACACAGACTCACATATATACAATACCAACAGGTAAAAGTATATTGGAGCATAGTGACAATTATTTGTATCATTAATTAATTAATTAATTTATTTATTTATTTATGATTTACTTTAATAGGAATTCCAGTAAGAGCTTGCGAGGGATGGAACTTGATCAGAAGAAGTGGACTGTGACCTGAAAGGTATAAGTCAACTATTTATATACCATATATGTAGTAGATATGTATATTTTTTTTATAATAGTCAAGTGTTACATTAGGTTCCATGAAATTTCTTTTAGATGTGAAAGAACTATAAACTGGTGTAATCAGCCATTTATTCACTGTATGCGCTAGGGTCCTAGTGAGGTGGCCTGTTTGTTTGTGTGTCTGCATATCTGTCATACTGTAACTTTAGAGATTACTAACAATAATGGTTGATTTAGGTATCAACTTACTCAGAACAAAGATTTAAGATCTTTTATTGTGCTACCTTTATATTTGGGCTGATTTTTGAGAACACATGAAGGCTTCAGCTCCGTGTGTAGTGGGTAACACCCCCGTTATGTCAAGTAATCATGTGAGTTAAGAATTTCTTCCAGTATGCAGTTGATTTGCTATCCTAGAGTGCTGGCTATTTATGCTATATGCAAGTCACCAAGAATGTTACCAGTTATTATATAATTATAGTCGCCACAAAAGTTATCTATCCTTGTGGGACATGAAGTTGAAACATTGTGATAAGAATTCAGATTCATTGTGGTTTCAATAATTAATACACAGCACAACATTTCATTGAATGTCTCTCAAAAGTCTTTAGTTACTAATAGTCAACTTATCTGACTGGAATATGTACCAAATTATTGTCTTTTTTTTCCTTTTTTTTTTAATGTAATGACTGAAGCTATGCTAATACCAATTCATAATGTGGTTCTGTCATGTGTGAGTGTGTTTGGTTGGGACTAGCTATGTAGGATGTGTTTAGGATTGATGTTCCAAATAATGCACATCTTATAGTACAGTCACATTCCACATATGTGACCGTCTACAGGAATACCGGGCACAACGTGGCACCCTTCCAAAAATTTTTTTGCACTTACAGAGTTGTCGGCGTCCAGATATTGAGCTCTCCAAGTTATATCGTCGTAACTTAAGTGGTTCCCACTATAATAGACCTAACCGTTCCCTTCCCTCGGCTTGAAACCATACATTTTTAAGAAATCGATCGATCTTTTCTCGATATTTACGCACGCCGCATTGTGCCAGGTTTTCCTATAGACGGTCACATATGTGACCGTCTACAGGAAAATCGGGCACAACACGGCAAGTACCATTTTTAGCTACGATCAAAATTGTCATTTTAGTCTTTTTTTTATCAATTATTTTTTATTGCATATATGAAATAATAAGCCCTTAATACACCTACGTGCGAAGTTTGAAGATCAGGCCCTCTTTAGAATGATAGTAATAAGCCCGCGAATTCATGACCTTCACTTACTCCTGAACTAGTATCCTGGCCGTTACTAAGACTGGGTTTTAGCGCGGGCCCAATCTGCAGTAAATGCATACAGCTCTCAGTTTAGTAGTAGCACAGTGGCTATCATGAGTGAAGCCAGGAATCTTGCTAGATCATTAAACCTAGCCACCGTGATGGTCTGGACATGAGGGTGGAGCTGACGCTGAAGCCATACAGGAGCTCATAAATGAGTTCACGGCTCCAGGAAGTGAGGACCCGCTTTCTGACTGTAAGTACCAAATAACACTTATTACAGTTAACTATACCCTCATCAGTTCATCATCTTTTTTTTTTTAGGTGATGAAGAATTTGATGGCTATTTTACCAACTATTATGAAGGTAATAAATTTATATTTAAATAATTTTTTCGATAAAAAAACAAAACAAAGCAACTTATTATAAAGAGTGAGGTAGGAAACACAATCATTGTTGCCACGCCTTAGCAACGACTAAGAGGCTAAAAATCTTGATTTTATTGAAAAGTTTATAGCTTGCGTAATGGAGATGTATAGTATTATCTTGGGAACGGTTAGAGCGTGGACTTTCAAACTTGGAGGATTATATTTTCAGACATAGGTGAGCCCATTTCTGTAAAAAAATTAAAAATGATACTCCGTGTTGTGCCCGATTTTCCCATAGACGATCACATATAGTGATCATAGAGAGTAGTTCTGAATCAGTACTATAAACTTTGTAGTGGTCAATAAACAGACACAGTATTCATTTTGATAAAATCATAGGTATCAGTCGTAGATAAATTTTACTGCATTATCGTACAGGCTACCATGACCAGAACCATGCACATATACACACACACACTCATCATACACCACACATATCACACACACACCACACACACCACACACACACACACGCCACGCACCACACACGCATCATACACACACACACACATCACACACACACACACACATACTATTCTTCCTTCCTGCGATTTCCACCAAAATAAGCCCTGGAGTTTGAACCTTCATTTGAGTGGCGCAACTCTTCGCAAAAGTAGTTAAATCCCTGAGATCTGTGGACTCCTCGAAGTCTGTAGATGACCATTACCTGTTATGTTTTTACTTTCAAATTACATTGCTTTATTATCGACCACAAACCAAGTTTGTTTTTTTTAGTACAAAATAATTGGTATCGATTCAGAATTAATCATAACCATTGTGGGGAAATAGACAGAAGACAAAGAGAAGAAGATAGAATGTCTATGTGATTGTTTCTCATGATACGTGTTTATGATGTGTGCTATATTAAGTTCTGCTCAATGTTGTGTGTTTTAGAATTTTAGTAGTTCGAGTTTTGTAGTCAGTTACTAGGTGTGGCACCGTCCACGTGTAAGTGGCCGTGCCCACGCCTATTGTATGTTTTTTCAGTTTTCGTGCGTGGAGTATATAAACTGAGTGTGCGTGTTGTGGAAGTCAGTCAGTCTCGTGTGTTGGTCTTGGTGTAAAAACAATTACCATCGCTTGTGTGTCTGTATTATGTGTTTGTGTTATTTCTATTTTGTAAAAGGAATAGAACTCACCTGCGTGCAGGGCATAAGTCACACTCTGATTCTGGTGGTGGCAAAAACTAAACTATTACAGTAGGACTGGTGAAAGAATGAGCCCAGTCTTGTTGCGGAGGAACTGAGGAGATTAAAATCCCCGAGGCAAACCCCCACAACCGTGTTTGCTATTATGTGGTATATCACATTATAATAATATTTATAATATGAAAAAAAAATCATTGTAATCATGTGGGCTTACATGCTCTTGACCTTGATCATCCAAAAAACTTCCTGGCAGTGATTAGTACCCACAAGTCACAAGCACAGTGTAGCCACTCCTCCTTCCTGGAAAAATACAAAAAAAATAATAATAGCAAGTATTACACAACTCAGTACTACTATTTGGGTTTTTTTTTGTGAATGTCTGTACGCTATGCCAGTTGATAAAATTTAATTTTCCATGATGTCCGAAACTGTGCCGGTTGATAATAGAACTGGAATGGTCGATAAGAGTTTCAGGCGACTTGCTCTATATACACATTTATTTGTTTGTTGCTGTTACTGTTTATTTGTTGTGTGTGTAGTGTACTTTGTCATCACTACAAGTTTATATTGTTGCATGTGTGCTATTCTTCGTAATAATTTTTTTTTACTTTGACAGATGATCATCTTACTTCTGATTAATAAATTGTTTGTTTGTTTTTTGTTCATCGCTGTTTAAATTTATTGCATCAAGTGACATTTAATAGTATTTAAATTGCTTTAATCTATTGTTTTTGTAAATTTTTGTGCTCTAATTTTTTTCCTTATCTCGCGGTGATTAAACCTGTATGATTTGTCAGAATTGAAGTTGTGTGTGGCGGAATGATTGTGATAGTTGATTTTCTTTGTTCATGGAGTGGCAATTTTTTTTTACAAAGCTGTCTCATGTTATTCGCCTAATATACTTCATGCAAGTGTAATTTACACAGAAAAAAAGTTTTAATTTTTAATGTGTTATTGTTTATTAGGTTCATTTCTTTTAATGGGTATTGTTTACAGCCCATATTTTGTATATCCTCAGAAACGGATTGGCTCATTGTGGGAAGAAGGTGAGAAGTAAGTGGCACTTTGATGAGGACTGTAGCTATGACAGAAACCAGAGTAGCTCGGAATGGTGACAGACAGCACATCAAGCGTGGCCCTGGATAGTGAATTCATCAAACTCTTCAAAACTTTTTTAGACTTTTATTATTATTACTTTTTTTTACCATTATAGCAAGCTAAGAAATTATATAATAATCAGTATTACTGTCAAAGGGTTCTATCACGTCATTTAAGAAACATTTGGAAATACTTAGTATCTATGTACTGCATGCTGTGGTAAGACATTACCAAGAATACATAGGGTATACTCCAGCAGCACATCTAGTACACATAGTATGGTGTACACCTGGTGGTGTAAGGTATGCACAGTACTCCAAGTAATACAGTCCATTACGAAAGATATGTACACACTGGTGACTTGAGTAAGATAGAGTCACTGGAGTATGCCACGTGTAACAAAAGTATACGACTTTATACACTGGTGTATACGGTATCCATTGCATTGGTGTTGCTCATTACAGAGTTCACTGTTAAATGTTCCACTGTAAATGCATTTATGGAATAATTTGGTGTTTAATAATAATTTATACCGGGTATAGTTAGCCCTGGTACAGTTATAATAATATACATTAATTTTTATAAATGGCCAAAAACAGTATTTGTAACACCTATCATGACTTATGTACGGTGAACTATGTACGAGCAATCATCCCATACACCATTTGAGGACTACCATGCAGCAGTTAGCAGCACCAAGTGAGCACGTGAAACCTCTGACAGTGAACTCTCTAAAGTATTCCAATAGAAAATGTATGGCGTATCTCCCCCTCCTTAAAACAAACGCCAATTTTCTGTAATAACTGGCAAATTATAAACTCCGAAGGCAAACAAACTGAATTGTGAACTGAGAACCTGGTCCACATCGGAAGTTCTACTGTATCAATTTTTGCACACGCCTGAGAACTCTTGGGATTTCATCTAACCCCAACATCAGTTTGGCAATCACCTCCTAAAATACTCCTAAATTGTGCCATGCTGAGACCATGCATCACAGATCTTTGCCCCCCACTAGTTGGCCTTTATGGATAAAATGTTGGTGCCATTTCTACAACATCATTCAATATGAGCCAAAAAAAAAAAAAAGATGACAACAATATTTTACAACGTAGTGCTTCCTGTAATTGATTGACAAGGTATTCTTACTTAATGGACCCCCTTAATTACCAGTTAGCTGTTAACGATTTTGTGACTCATTGTTTCATGTTTGTACATATTATATTCTTGTGATTTTTATGTAGAGTAGCTCAGTCTGACGAAAGTCAGAATAGCTGCATTTTGAACATTTCAATTAATTAATATTACCTGGACTGGTCAGATTCATTGTGTTGTGGAAGCTCTAACTAGAGACAGAGTAGAGCACCATTACAAAACAAACTATTAAAAATGTGGGTGGATCAATGTTGGTAATAGGAGGGAGGGAGTGTGGGTGGAGAGTGTGCGCCAAGTTTACATAATGAAAGTCATTTCAAAATTTGCACTGGCCTGACTTTATTTTGTCTATTAGAATCTACCCTATCAACAACACACTAGAGTTGGGGTCAAACAACTTTGAAAATACGACAGTGTTATGTGTATGTCACATACGTTATCTGCTGTCATAAACACATACACACACAATGTATATACACTTGTGCGCACACACACACAGTGACCTCCAATGAAAGATTCATATGGCATTTCCACTTTCCTTTTCCCCTGGAATTTTTTGAGGGACTTGCCCATATTTTCTCTCACCTCTTTTCATTTCTGTTTTGTATTAGCAATTTCAAAACTTTGCAATTCCAAATTGTTCTAGTATTTCACACATTGCAAATACATAGAGCTCAGACTTACTCAATTACTGAAATGGAAAAGAACTCGTTGTCTTGTAGTAGAGTTCGCCTTGGCTGGTAGTGCACCAAATTAGGAGCTCCAACTTACCGCACCGCTCCAAAAAAGTGCTACATAGTTTTATAACTAGGCCCCGATATTTCTTCCAGATTCGCTCTAAAATTAGTGAGCGGCGCCTTGGCAGGTACTTTGTCCTTGTGTTGTAGTGGAGAAGCCCCTATAAGTATACAATAGTAGTAATCATGCATAGCAACCATCAACAAAAAATTACATAGGCGGTGTGCGGCCACCCTTAATAGTGAGTGTGGTGAAGGAGATGAAAGCAGCATGTCAAAACTAGTTAATAAGAATGTAAAGCCAGGTCCCAACTAATAATAATAATAATAATAATAATAATAATAATCTTAATAATAATAAACAATAATATCTTATAATAGTTATAGACAGCAAGTACTCTGCTACACAGTTGTGCTTGATGTGACATGTTTCACAAACTAGGAACGCTATAGCAAAAGGTACTTTAATCTCTTAATTCTCTACCACTTGGTTTAGTTACATCTCTTGCTCTCTTTCTTCCTGAACCCTTTCCTCGTTCTTCTTGAGTAATGGATTCCCTTCTGCTCCTTCATCTGTACCTCTTCCTGGTTCTCAATCTCTGATTGTGGACTTTGGCTTCCTTGTTGAATCCTCACCTGCTCTTAGCTACACATAAGTCGTCGTTTCCTTACTTGCCGCTACTGAATGATACTCTACCATCCTGACCCAGCTTATGAATTATTCATGAATACACTCGCTGTTATCGTCAATAGACGGTACAACACCGCCACATGGTGGTGCTTGACATATTGCAAAGTAAGAATGCAGTACCACAAGTTATCTTGCTCAGTTATCATTCTTTACCATTGGTTAAGGTTACATAAGTTTCCTCTCTCCTGCTCTCTTTTTTCTTAGCACAGAGTCCTCTTTTCCTATCACAGAGTCCTCTTTTCCTATCTCTCCTGCTTCTGAATTTCTGTCCTACTTTGAGTAACTTTTGTCTTTTATTTCACACTTTCGCATTCCTTTTGGAACACCCCCCCCCCATTACTGGTCGATTCCATCTGCTTTTTAGTTACAATTAGTCGCTCGCCTTTTGGCCTTCTCTTCCCTTCCTTTTTAAACTTACGTGGCCTTACCTCGCCGATTCCACCCGCTTTTTAAATACGATTTATTTTGACTTTTACCTTCTCTACTGTACTTTCGCCTTACTTTTTTAAACTACACCGCTTTTCACGGCCTATTGCACCGGCTTTTTAGAATACCAGCAATTTCTACTGAATGTGTACACACACGGTTGGTAGTCTTCTGTTCGTTACTGACACACAGCATATTATTATATAGATAACTAGTGGTGCGCTCGAATAGCGCAAATGCATGGCGAGCGAGTAAATATATGAGTATAGGTAAAGATGATGTGTGAAGGAAATCGCTAAATAATAGCAATGATTAGGCATGAAGAGTTAACAATAACAGAATTACCTCAATAAACTTCGAAAGCAGTGGCAAAGAAGCGCAGCTTGACAAAGACTTCACAATTGTTCCAAGAAGAGAGTAGCTATAAACTTTTTGGTTGAAACAAAGTTGCTAAGGCAGTGCAGCAGGATTCTCAGTGCTCGTTAATTGAAAAATACTGGAACTGTGAACGCTTTACCTAACTTACGTAATTAGAAGCGCGGGCGAAAGATTTTGACGTACGCATACATACCTATACTAGTGATATGCTTGAGCACAAATGGCGAGCGTGCCTAAAGACTATACTATTTTTATATGAATGATTTTGACTTCTAACACTGAAGTTACTGAAAATAAGGTCCAGTTTTTAAATTTTGCATACACGGTAAAGGGATTTCAGTGCCATTGTAACAACTCTCTGCAACTGCTCGAATTGAAGGAAAAAAACAACAACAAAACAATACACGTAATTTAAAAGTTTTCTTTGTGATATTCTTTAGCTAAGTAGTGGTTGTAACATGCGATTCATCGCTAGTGAACACTCGCTATTCCTCTCAATTAAAAACAATTGTTTGACAAAAAAGAGCAAATCCCTAGCCCTAGCCCTAACCCTAGCCCCCAACTATTAGATGGTTAAGGATAATGTGTTTTAAACACAAGGAATGGGTTAGTTGGGGGCTAGGGCTAGAGCTAGGGCTAGGGCTGCCAATTTGCTCTTTTTTTTTAATAAACGCATGCTTCCACTAGCAAGGAATCACGGGGTGCTTTCGCGAAAACGCGTCGGCTTCGCGTCGCGTGTAGTACCTAAAGTATAGTCTACCCCGCATTGACTTACCACCGCCACTAACTCTAATAGAAATGGAAGTCCCTTAAGTTTTCAAGTTTTAACTGCACCCGCAAAATAATTCAAAACGGTAAACAATTCAATTTCTAGGGTGATACCGGTACTGATCGATAAACCAGAGGATTCTGTTTAGTGCCATTTGGGACGGGGTCGACCACATAACTAACACAAAAACGCGAGGGTCAAAGTACAAAATGACATACATACGTCCATACATATATACAAATAAATAAATAAACATCCCCGATTTTCGATTGTGTTACCCCTGTAAGTGTCTCGCTCGATCGCCAATAATATATATTTCTGAAATCTCAATTGAACATGACTGAGAGTCAGCTTCGCTCGCTTCGCTCGCTCGCTGAATAATAATGAAAGTGAATTATTCATGAATACACACACTGCTGTCATTGTCAAGCATATCATTATATATTATGATGATGATGACAATAATAATAATAATAATAATAATAAGTGTCTTCACCACTCACTCACAAAAATGGCCAAGTGGGCGCTCACCTATTTTTTTTGTTTACGTGAGAATTTGCACACACACAAAATTACATACACAGCACTATTGAAAACCTGCACAGGCTGCACTACTTACTCGACTACTAACTAAAACTAACATAAGACATCAGATTCAATAGTCTTGAAGGTTTTCCAACATTCTCCATCGATATTATTCTCGTCAGAAAAGTCGGCCTTCACTGCCCTCAATTTTGCTTGGAATTTAGATTAAGAGTAGCTGGATCACTACAACTTTTACCACTGAACAAAACACAGCAGACCTCATAAGAGCTCCTGATAAAATACTACTGTTACATGGCATGCACTTTGATAGTGCTGCTAAATTTCAAACTTAACATGAGTGCAAATTAAACACTATACCTGGGCTCAAGAAACAAAAAGTTAGGAACCAATAATTATGCTATCCTATTGATCTAAGGATAACAATTTGAGAATGTAATATTATTATACCCTAAATATGAGCTATCTCATTTATCATTGGTGCTGAAACACACAGTAATATAAACATCCTAGCAGCTGCTTATTGAAACACAACCTTGAGATGTGTCTGTGTGCGAGTGTGTGTCATGTGTGTGAAGCTTTCCATACACTCCTCAAAATTTGTTTTGTTTCAAATTGCTACACCATAGCCAATGCTCTCAGTAAATATATTGTGTTGTGTTAAAGACCAAAACCAAAGCTGAACATTCTTCTTGTTATCATTTCACCATCATTCCACATTAGCTAGCACCACAATTCTTCCTTCATTATACATGCGTATCACATATCACCTTCTGTTGCTCATTGCATCATTTCTAACACCTCATTGGTACACAGTTAGTATCCATGTGGTGACCCTGCCCACTTTTATGGACACGCCCACCACACAATGCAAGAGGAAGACTGAAGCTTACCTTACCCATTATATATATAACTATATTTATTGTTCTTTTCATACTTTACCAGTATGTATGCTGAATCATGCTGACTCATTGCACACACCTTCACTGAGCATGCTCAGATTGAACACATGCATCATTATCACCATCTTCATGATTTTGATGTTCTTGCTGAAGCTAAAGAATTAGAACTCTTTACTTTAGAAGGAATTCTGTGTGATTTGCTAACTAGCTAGTTGCATTAGCAGTGGTGGCAGCATATCTACCTCAATTCCCTCCCAGCTGCCAGTCACATCACCACAATCCATACCTATCAAACCACAGCTAAAATAGTAAAACTAGTTCCTAGCTCATAGTTAGTTGAGAGTCCAATGCAGGGAACCAATTCCAATAAACAATCCCCACCTGATTACTATGAGCAGAAGCCTCAGACAACCACTGAGAAGCCAGCCTTTACGACCTAACTCATCTCATGTTGACTGTGTAGGAGTATTTCCCTCTTCATGTTGGGATGCAATACTAGTTACGCAAGTAGTGTGATTTGTGCTATGTCACATATGTATACATTTTCTGATCTCTTCCTTACAATCATGATTGCTATATTATGCCTGTTCTCCTGTGGACAGTCATTTAGCTACACCAACATGATAAAAAACAACAACACTTGTCAGTTTACTCTGTACTTCCCAGTACATGGTACACTTATTATAGATGGTATTCAGAGAGACCCTCACTGCCTAAAAAAAAACGAGAGTATGAACTGGGTAAAGCGAGAGTATGGACTGGGTAAACGGAGAGTATGGACTGGGTAAAGGGTGAGTATGGACTGGGTAAAGCAAGAGTATGGACTGTGTAAAGCGAGAATATGGATTAGGTAAAGTGAGAGTATGGATTAGGTAAAGCAAGAGTATGGACTGTGTAAAGCGAGAGTATGGACTGTGTAAAGCGAGAGTATGGACTGTGTAAAGCGAGAGTATGAACTGGGTAAAGCGAGAGTATGGACTGGGTAAAGCGAGAGTATGGATTGAATAAAGAGAGAGTATTGAATGGGTAAAGCGAGAGTATTATATATCGTAAGGGATATACCTTAGAATGGGTATACATTATGAATAATGTGATTATGGGTATATTTTATATTATATAAATGTAGTAGCACACGACAATTGGGTAAAGCTATAAAAACTCAGCCAAACTATCACGCAAAGACTACTAACTAAAACTAAGGGAAAAAGACAAAATATCTCCAGACTTAAACACACTGACTAAGGCCT
>WLWI01003509.1_pt1 | contig 13442 bp, 6 predicted proteins | sample 6701501 | NCBI WGS metagenome assembly WLWI01 (sample SAMN12718690, study PRJNA515312) | sponge metagenome | isolation source: marine sponge | host: Mycale hentscheli | place: New Zealand: South Island, Marlborough, Capsize Point | collected 2014-11-01
GTTCAGCAGCCCGTGATTCTTGCTCAAGTCATTTCCATCTCAAAGTTTGGGGCCGGCCTAAAGCAATAAAATTACTATCATTATAATTGCTGAACACATATATAATATGGAAACGCTTTTGCATTACAAACTAGAATACACACACTATTAACTTCAGTTAGGACAAATAATGCCGGTCATTATGCATTAGTTATGAGACATATTCACAGTGATATAAGCTTCATGGAAACAGTAATATGAACATCAACTTTATAATGGGTATTATAATTATAGTTGGGAGCCTTCATCCCACCCCCTCCCCTCCCCTACCCCACCCTTCCTTCTTCCACTAGGAACAAACCCTTGAACATATAGCCTAAATATGTTAGAAACACTATGGTCTTATATCAGCGAATGTACATGTAGTCATTTCAGCATTCCTCATGTATACTACTGCCACACACACACACACACACACACACACACACATGCACACACACATACACACACAATCTCAATATCGAGAACTTGCTAGATTGGCCACGCCTTGCCAACTGAAGTAATTTTATAAGTGTTACAGACAATATATTCAATTGTTATTATTATTACAGTTAATCCCAATTTAGAATTTGATATTAATGAAATTGACTCATTTTTTTCTTGTATCTTCTCTATTTACGACATAGCTTGACTATTAATTTGATTAATTGTTAGAATTAGCATATTCTTTAGTGACAAACAAGTTTTGCACAAATTATTGAATTTCAAATACAGACATTGATGGCTAGTATATCAGTTAGACTGGACAGTTTTAAACTAATTAAGTTACCTTAAGGTTCTGGAAATTCTCACCTGAATGCCCCCCGTATAAAAAAAAATTGACAAACTAATTTATCATTTGCTTATGTAACAATGTCTAATTTATGGTCCCAAATTTATTTTCATCATTGCGAAGTAGCTATATTTTCATTATTGAAATGTAACATCATTTAATATCACTTCTTTTGAGTAAGGATTTGAGCTGAACACAAAAAATATACTTGATATTGCAGGTAGATGTATGGATTCACATAAAAAGCTCAAAAGGATGACCCTCTTTCTGTCAATGCAATTTAACCACTTAATTGTAATTAATATCATTATATTATATAAATAGTTATGATTACTTTTGAGCTAAGTATTAAAAAAAAAATTTTTTGGGAAATTTTAGCTATAATAGTGATTTCATTAATATTAATGAAAATCTAACCATATTTATGCAATGTTATATAGGAAAACTGGAACTGTAGTTTTTTAGTTTCAGGTGTTACGTGTGAAATGTGGTTTGAGTTGGTATTAAAAATTCAAGACTTCTATCCACAACTCTGTCAGTAAGTCATGCATTCAGTATGATGTTGTCCATCTGGATTTTCACTGAACTACCAATGAACCACAAAACCAATGAAGTAGAATAGCCTATTTTAGTAGTAATAAACAAAAACTTTTTTAAGAAGAATTTCATATAAATATAATTGCTACTAAGCATAACTTACCACTTGCTCCAATTTCATTAACAAAATTCATGTGGAATGAATTCTTAACCGATATAAAATCAAGGTTTACTGACCAGTATAAACGAAAAAATGCTCTGTATAGTGCTCTTCTTTGTCAGTAGTTCTATGCCTAGCAATATCTCAACAGATATTCTGACTGTTGCAATTGCTTCAATAAAATAATAAAATATATATATAATATAAAAAGTTAGCTATAGCTCACACATAAGTACTAGTACATTAATGAAAAGGAAGGCTTTTCATTCAAAGTGCCACCTGTACGTTTCTGCTTGCATGCTCTACTACTCTATTAATTTGGGCGTTTTGAAACCTTCAGAACCTGGAAGTTGGTGGTTAGGTAAAGGGTTTGGCTAAGCAAGACTCCTCGTAGGGAAGGGCTGGAACCTTGCCCCCGAGACAAAATGGTAATTCTGAAAAAAATGATGCGTGAGTCTGAGTCATGCTGATAAACACATTCCTGACAAAAAAAGCCCTTGAAAAAAAACATATGAATTTAATTGAACCACATTCCTTAATGCTATGAATAACGAGTAAATAATTATAAAATAAATTATATAGCAATTGGAGTTGTCGCCTTAAAGTTGTATTAAACTACTAAGTGCAGAAATATATATATATATTTTTAGTTTTTACATCAATATCACCAGTTTGGTCTTATGTAACTGTTACTTGTTCTAGTTTTTTGCTAGCTACATACTTTATCTCAACAAACAATGAATGAAATTATAAAAATTTCACTACAAAAACACTGTCACATGACCCTCGTCATATTTTGGATCGTTACTCGTACAACTTCAGTTCAGTTATCTTACCGATTTCTTTTACGAGCATGAAGCTGAGTACATCACTAACAGTAAGTAATAAAGAAAGACATTATGTGGCCATAATAAATAAATAATAACTAGCTAAGTTTCCGAGTATTTGCTACAGTAGGATTCACCGAAATGAAATCTGGAATTATTTTTATGCCTAAAGCTAACTGCCTAATATTCCCTCCGTAAATGTTACATTTAGTACTAGCTACTGCTTCTCATTAAAACTATCACATACAATAAAGAACAATAACCACATTACTATTATAATTTTTCTGCCTTAGTCTTTGTTTGATTCATTTTGTTCTGGGAATGGCTGAAATAATATGGGATCTAGCTACCATTGAGTTATTGCTATTGTTTATATTTTGTTGCAGTGTATCTGTTCTGCTCTTCTCGTTATGGCTAATGGACAGGAGTTTATAACAACATTGAATCCTTATTTTGACTGTTATGGTAAAGACTGGTACTATAGCTGCACAACAAGCAATGGCAGCCCTCATTGGATTGTTAATAATGACTTCAATTTTACTTCGGAAAATACTGCCCAAAATCCTATTTATGCTGAACTATATTCTGACAACAGATCTGTGCAGTATGCTTCAATTTGTGTATCCAATCCAAATGATCCTTGCACTGCAGCCGTACTGGTAGTAAGAGTAAGCACAAAGCCAAATGTTTCCTGCAATGGAGATGTCATCAATACGCCAGACATACAGAGTACCGATAGTCAATGCATGGATAATGATGGTGATATCAGAAGATTTTACTTTCCACCTGAACCCTTTACCGTCGGGAGCCTAACTGTTCAGATTATAGTGTGTGTCACTATTACGAGTATTCGACAACTTTGGCAGGTGAACTCTACGAGCATCTGGACACTAAATGGTGATCAGTTCGCTGGACATGGAGATTCACCTGATAATAATAGATTGTTAATTCTTTATAAAGATGGTAATCGTTTTGAAACATTGTATCTATATATAGGATCTACACCAAATACCAACACAAGTATCACATGCAGAACGCAAACACAACATTCTTCCTATTCTATTTCATGGCCTCAACCTACTAATATATGCTATCTTGATCCAACAGAAGAAACTGCATCAACAAATACAGCATCAACAAATACTGCATCAACAAATACAAATGAATACACAAAAGCTACTAGTAAGTACAATGTGCACATTATATCTATGCATTTTAAATTCCACTGGTTAAATGTATAGATTACATCCACGTCATTCTATACTCAAAACGCGTCAATGTACCAATCATATTATACAATCCCTACTTCACATTAATGCTAAGTATATAATATGTCACTGAACATTTTTATTTGAAAAAAGTCCTTCAAATGTAACTATTAAATAATATTACTTCATATCTATTTTCTATTTTTAGATGTTATGACTACAAGCGGTGGTGCTAGTAAAGTATTTTCTTCTGAACTTTTCATAGCAACATTTTTTTCTGTTGTAGCTATAGTTTTGACTTGGATGTATTATTATTTTGCATTTTAGTTCTTTTAATATGTATAGCATTCAATATATGAAGCCATTAATTTAAATAAACAAAATTAATGTGTTATACAGCTATCATTTTACCTCCTACAGAAGCCTATAATTAATTAACAGTTCTAGATATAGCTAAAAATTTAAGAATCACAGGGGCTTTTTGTGCTTCAATTAGCTCTTTATTTTGTTTCTATCACTCATTGCAAAAAAAAATACATTTATATCATACCACAACTGTTCTAGTAGAAGTTGAAGTTGGCTCTACTGATAATCATTTTCTATAAAGGTGACGAGGCAAGCCAATGCTCAAGATTTGCACAAAAGCACAGTCTGGGAATTTCATATGAATGAGGTTGCTTGAATCACTAATATAATGCTGTTACAAGACATATATTTCTTGTATGATTTACAGATCACACTAGCTAATTAAATTCATAGTTAAAAAATAACATGCAATGGAACTCTAAATAATATCAGACTTATAAGTGTTCTTACGTATAAAGCACATTAAAAATGTTGAAGGGTAGTTAACTGTGAGAGTTGGTAGTCAATAAAAATGTTACTCTATGTTTCTCACGATGCATGATTTAATCACAGAGAATAAAACACTCGGACTATGTACTTGATGACAGGAGTTACACTTAGTCTCCACCATCAGTTTCTCACGAGGTACTACACGTCAAATACAAGTGGAAAAAAATAACTATGATCATTCATTTTAATTTGTGAGGCAGTGGAAAAAGCTGCACAGTCTGATATAATAATTTGAGAAGGCAGACATGCAGCATAGCAAAAGTTCCTCTGAGTTTTTATACCATCAAATGTCACTTTGCAGTCTTGGTTTTTATCATAAATTGCATCAGCAGGAGGCTCTCCATGATTGGAATTTTCAGCACAAAAAATAAATGAAACTAGCTAATTGATCATTGTGTCAATGATAATTTAGAAAATAAAAAAACAGATAAGCAGACAAATGGACCAATGGAGTGACAGACAGCCAGACAGATAGACAGACAGACAGACAGACAGACAGACAGACAGACATATTTTTTTCCAAATTTAAGTTCATAATGGAATAAAGTTCAGTAGTTACTAAAAGACCAATGCAATATGTTGTCAACACAAATAAGGTGAATTACCTTCAGTATTTTGTAGGAGTTGGACATAATTATGGGATATCTGGGCAGCAATCACCAAAACATAACCTTGTGATCACAATTGCAGTCTACTGCCCCAAATTGAATAGTACAGTGTTATAATTGATTAGCAGCAAGATGTGAAGAAATGATCCCATCAAATCATTGCATGCTGAGAATAGTGTTCCTAAACGTGTAGCTGGTATATCTGCCTTTAGCTAGATGTTGTAAATAGCTATAGCTCATGGTGGTTAATTTGCTACAATAGTAATAATTACTGGCAGAAAAAAGGAAGAGCTAGCTACTGAAAAAAATTAATACAGCTACAAAATTCCTAATTAAAGTATATTGTGTTTGAATGGTACTCAAAAATAGATACAACAGCTTATAGTGCAAATATTCAATACACTAATGGCACTGGAATACAATGTATTCATTCATATGTGATATTATCTACATGTATATTAAAAATTTTAGCTTTAAAATAAAAAATTTAATAAAGGTATATAAATTTACAAATATTATCATACCTGAATCAAATGTGAAACATTAAAATAATATAAATACACAATATTTATTCATAATTGCTCGACCTGAGACTAAAAAGTTTGGGTTACAATAATGTTCTATAATAGGGTGGAAAATACACACATATATTATTTAAAACAACATTGTTAAAATTACATGGATTTGAACTTTTATCACATCAAGTTTGATTTGCCAGAATCAATGCTAATTCTCAGTTCCATTTGGTTTAGGGACTTACTGCCATAGTGTTTGCCTAGATTTATGCATACTATACTCAATTTTTCAATTGAGAGTGTAATTACCTATGACTGCTGTTATATTGGATCATATTTTTGGTTTAGTTTTCCTATTACTCATAGATAACTAAGACACGATCTGTTTTTTATGAAAGGAATGCACTTATCACAACTAATCCTAATGTTTCTAATAATGTTTTTAACTTAGCTAATTACCATTTTTAAGACTATCATAAGTTCAGTCTCAGTTATATTCTATACAAAAATCGATGATAATGTTAGCAGTGTACAGTGATTTTTTTTGTGTGTATTTCCCCATTAATTTTTTCCTATAGCTATATGACCATAGAAGTATTCATAATTTAGCATGTTTATTGTAATACTGATACCGAGATCCTTCAAACCCTCGACCCAAGCTAGATTTTTTATTCTAAGCAGAGAGGAGTAGGTATCTCACAAGATGTCAAATAATGTTTATACTCTGAACTGAACTTTACAAGTTGGGTATTAGATTAGCTCTTAGGAACCTCATCGTGATGTTACATACACAATGTGCACTTACCAAACTGGGCATGGTCAGCTTCCGCTCTCAAAATGTTACCAATGAAACATGGAATATCATTATGAATACCATTGTTACAGAACGTTTAATTCTACATCCATAAAAATTCCACATTGGTGTATCTCCTAGAGTGTGAATAAACTATGGTAAGTAAGATATCAGATCCAGCTAAGAATGAATTTGTGATTGCATGTATTTATTTTATTACTACAGCTTGAAAAGTAAACCAGGACACAAGAATAATTATTTGATATTTGAATATAATTATAGGGCTAAAATCTTAATTACTATTTTACATCAGTATAATCATTTTATGTCCATCATTTTTATTAGTTGCATAAAATTAGTTGGCATAATGTCATTTAACCCAGTAATATAATTGCTATTTTGAACAAATAAAATAGAAAAGCATAAAAGGTGCAAACTCTCAGTGCTACCTTACACTAGCAAGCTATTACACAAAATCGTTTCTCAGGTCTATTCTGCATAATAGCAGTAGAAGTAAATTTCGTCTTTATAAGAGAAGCTAAATTAGAAATCCAATTGGGAATCAAGAAATTATTATATATATATGCCTACGTAATTAGCTATGTGAGACATAGTTGGGGGTTGTCCACAAAACTCGGTACCAATTTAGAGCTGACTGCTTCGTGTTTTCTCCAAAAATCATCCGAAATTAAAAATACAATAAGTGCACTTAAATCCTTGTTTTGAGAAGGTCATACCTAATTCAAAAGTTAGACAAAAGAGAGACAGTACAACTACTATACACTTTCCACACATTCTTGCTGAGGTTAAAATATACTGTCTTATTGCCAAATCGAGAATATTTTAATAACTAAAAATACTGTGTTTACATAACTACATAAAGAGCAGGCTAAGTTATTTCTTCATGTACCAAAAAATGGTGAAAATAAACCTGAGAGTACAATATCTTGCTACACCATTCTGGCAAGTGTAATAAAGATGCTAAATATCTCTTCACTGCTGTAGTTTGTACTAGGGTTGGTATACAGCTTGTAAATTTTGCTGTGTTGTTCAAAGAGGCTCTCCCACACCCCTGGATATCTTAGTAGCTGATTTCACCTGGTTGGGTAGCTTTTGTGGACAAAGGTAGCTTGGGAGTAAGCTAGGCTGTTACTATTAACTTCAGCTAGGTGCTACTATTAATCACAGCTGGGTGCTGTTGCTGTTAACTATACTGGTATAATTGAGTAATGAGCATGTTCAATGCAGCAGCGTGTGATATCATATAATATCTCATGGTCACATACCTAATAATATCATTGTTAAAATATCTAGTATGATATATATATATAATATATATTATATATATATATTATATATATATATATATATATGAAGAAGTTATAGCAATGTATCAAAGTATGGTATCACAAGGGAGCAAAAGTGGTGTAAGCTTACCATTTTTTTAGAATCTTTATTTCTTAATATTGGTACAATAACACACCGCATTATTGTAATTATCAATATCGTAAGACTATTAAACAGTTCCTGCAGTGATTTCAGCTGAAGATTTGTTGCATTCAGTAGATTCTGCTAATGAATTCGGTGTGAATGTTGTAGATGGTATTGGATCTATTATATAGAAATTTAAATTGTTTAATAGTGTAATACAAAAGTATTTTGCATCTATCAACACTTTTACCAATCAACAATATAACGATTACAATGATTGGGAGATATTAATAGGGTAAATAATAAATAAAATAAATAATTGAGATAAATAAATAAATAAAAATATTTTGAAGTAAAGCTCATGTTAAGGAAACAAAATTTCATTTATGTTTTAGACTGTAGATGACCTCACAAAGTCTATATATGTCCTGGAATGAAAAAAACAACACTACAAAATAAGTGCAAAAATAATTTTACGATATATATAAAATAAGTGTGAATATTAAAAATTCTATTAACTCATCTGCATTAATATTTTATGTATTTTTAAACATAACAATACAACTTTAAGGGCAAACACAATCCCTACCATTAGTTGCTGTAGCACTCTGTGCCAGATAGTGTATTGCTGGAGCACTTTGAAGGTCACAATGGTTAACAACTGCAGCAATGCTGTTGTTTGTGCACATGTTTTTTAACATAGTCATTGAAGTTTCCTTTACGCGAACACGATATTCCCCACAAGACACTATATAGTGATCTGCTGAATCCACAAAACCCCATGAAATTGTCAGTGTTTCTGTAGTCTCAGAAACTCTCATATTAGTGGTTGAGTTTGGTGTATCAATAATACATATAAGTATATTAATAATTGAATAATTAAAACTGCATTATTCTGAACTGGTAACTTACTTGCTATTTTAATCATTATAGAGATAAGTGAAGAGCTACTGCCATTGAAACAAGATAATGAAAATGTGTTGTTTGGTACTTGCAAAAATGTTAATGCAGGTTTTTTTACTCCATTCATTTTTTTCAATAGTACTGAGTACGTTGTGTGATTAAAAAAAATAATTGTTGAGTGTTCTCCAAAGGTGTAAATAATAGATCCCCCCTTCATCCAACTTAGTTCAGCACCTGATGTAGTACAGTAAAACGTAATGCCACTTTGTGGACATTAGTGTACTTTCAGGTCTTGGCTCTATTACAGTATATAACACAGGAAGCTGCAGAGTACAATACATAAATGTGCATTAATAAATGTCCCAATGCATGCCAATGGAGTAGTTTGAAATTGATTTGTTTGCTAACTATTATTTGAATATCTTTAATGACCATAACAATATTATTGTATATAATTGTATACCCACAATTATACTAGTGTTGAGTTTTCCTGTTAGGATTATTTTTTTTCTGATGAAAAAATATAGACAGACAGCATTTAACTCCATCTACTGGTTTTATTACATGAAAAAAAAAATTACAATATATATATATATATATATATATATATATATATATATATATATAGTACTTATTACATGAGTCAGAGTGTGATATGGCAGAATATTTCATGGAGCAGGCTAATTTATTTTCAAGAGTCACAGGCAAGTGAAAATAAAGCCTGAGAGTGAAATATTTTGCCATATCACTCTGACAAGTGTAATAAGTGGTTTATTCCACACTAGATATCTTTACTACTGAGTTAGTACTAGAGGGAGGGTAACTCACCCAGTAAGTTGGTTGTTGGGCTACCCACACCCCCAGCTGATATTTTAGCAGCTGCTCTAACCCTGTTGGAGGTAGGCTACACCTGATCCAGAGGAGGAAGGTAGTTGTAAAAACCAAGAAAATTGAAAAGTTTGGCCAGTTGCTATAACTACAAGGGTAATGAGCTTTCCCAGTGAAATATAGTGAGTCATTTCAAGGGTCATGTACCTAAAGATATCATTGTGAAGCCACCCTAGATTTCTTCACAATGACATCTTTAGGTACATGACCAGTGAAATAACTCACACACACACACACACACATGCAAGCTCATTACCTTTGTAGTTATAGCAACCTGGCTAAACTTTTCAATTTCCTGGTTTTTACAGCTACCTTTCCTCTGGTGTACCATGCTCAACAGGGTTGGAGTAGCTGCTAAAATGTCAGGGCTGGGAGTGTGGGTAGCCCCTACAATCAACTTCAGCTGTGAGTTACCCTTCCTCTAGTAATAACTATAACAGTTGTAAAGATATCTAGTATGGAATAAACCACATATTACACTTGTCAGAGTGATAAGGCAAGATATTTCACTCTCTAGCTTTATTTTCACTCGCCTCTGGCTCTTGAAAATAAATTAGCCTGCTCATGAAATATTTCGCCATATCACACTCTGACTCATGTAATAATTACTATATATATATATACATTATAGTACTTAGCTATTATATGAGTCAGAGTATGATTTGGCTACATATTTCATGAGCAGGCTAATTTATTTTCACTAGCCAAAAGTGAGTGAAAATAAAGCCTGAGAGTGAAATAGCTATTTAGCCATATCACTCTGCCAGTATAATAAGTGATTTATTCCATTCTAGATATCTTCACTATGAAGTAGTTTGAATGTGCTCTACAGCCATCTCTGACTTAAATCAGGTGGAGTTGTACAGCACTAAATAGCAGTGGCGTATTCTCTTACAGTGCTTCAGCTAACCGCGTACTGCGCGCTTCATTATAGCTGGCGTCCATTACCGAATGGGACTCTAGTTGCGTAGCAATTTGCGACTGCTATTAAGGGACGTTCGTAATCAGACGCTAGAAACGAAGAGCAAGTCTAACAAAATGTGAGCGCTTTCATGATTTCATTTACAGCTAATTTAAATTTTTATGTTTTTTTAACTTTCAGATAGTTAACGGAGCAAGACCAATTTATAACAATTTTATGTATATCGAACTTTGGCATCGCCAGGTAAGATAGATGCAATATATAATATATTATTATGTCTCTGTTCTTAATAAGCATAGTTAATATAAGAGTAAGTAAATAAACAGGTGTAGCTAGTTGTGTAATAATAAGTAAGTAATAAATAATAAATAGAGGAGTATATAAATACATAAGAAAGTTAAAATAAAGTAAATAAAAGTGAATAAAAGAGTAAAGTAGCTAATAGATAAGAGTTTTAATATAAGTAAGTAATGAATAAGTGAATACTTGTGCGAAATTAAATATAATTAAATGAATAAGCAAATAAATGAGTAAATAAATGCACATGAGAGTTTAAATATAAGTGGAAGTGGATATAAGAGAGTTTAAATAAAGTAGTAGCACCAATCTCGTACATCATTATATTGGCCAGGCCTATAAAATTGCTCTGTGGGTTTGCTAAGCATCTTATCTTCCCCCAAGTGTCCACCAAATGAGCCACTGTGCAATTCTTCCAAGACTTTCTGGCATTTTGACTGAGGGATGCCTAATTTGTCATGGAATCTGGCTGTGCCTATTATGGGTAACCGACAGTACAGAAGCCCATTGATGAAATGTAACTGGTCCTATGATTGAAAGAGACGTATTGTAGCAGGACTTTTATCTCAGTAGTCTCCATGGTTTGGTTGATTCTCCTTTAGCAATGCTTCAAGTAGTGGTTGCAGATCGTTTTCTTCCTTCTGATACTGAGACATTCCAGTCATACATTAGGGGGCTAGAGTAGTCATACCAATAATAGACGGAGGAATCGGCTCATGATGACCACACTACCGATATGGCAAGTACGAGAGGAACTGTACCTTTCCAGTGGACAATTTTGAAATCATACTCTTGTAGAATCTCTAGCTACCTAGCCAATTGTCCGTCCGGTTCCTGAAAAGTATGTAGCGAAATGAGAGAGTTATGTTAGGTGCAATAGGTCAAATGGTGACCCAACAAATAAGGGAAAAAGTGTTAAATAAAAGTAATAGCAGCAAGTAGTTACCTCCTTGTAACACAATAATGGTACTCTGCTTGGGAAAGGGATAGACTGCCTTAAGATAACACATTCACGCCCATCCTTATCTACTCGAGTTGAGACAGCACCAATCCCAGTATCACTGGCATTGGCATCCAGAATAAAAGGTTTCTTGAAAGTGGGAAAGGCTAGAATTGGAGTGTTTACCAATAGACAACACAACATATCAAAAGCCTCCTGACACTCTCCTGTCAAGTTTTTTTATTTTTCTGTAAGCAAGTGGAGTGGCTGAACTAGTGCAGAGAAGTTGTGTATGAACCTATGGTAATAGTTGGCCAAACCCATAAAGTGTTGCTCTTCTGTTGCTGATTGTGTTGTGGGCCAGCTTTGGACCTTGTCCACCTTCGATGGGTCAACCCTATATACAACACACATGATTTGAAAAAGGACCAGTTACGAGGCTTGAGCTTCAAACTGGCATCTCGAATATATGGCAGAACCCACTGCAGGTTGTTTAGGTGACTCTGAAAATATATTCCAATTATTATAATGTCATCTACACTAAACAGCATGGTTCAATGAGCCCACCCAACACAGGGTCCATCAACTGTTGGAACATGGCAGGTGTATTACAGAGTAAACGGCATAACATTCAATTCAAACAAACCACCAGATGTAGTAAATGCAGTATGATGTCAATTATCTTGCTAAACCTCAACATGCCAATAGCCACTCACCAAATCCAAAGTTGTGAACAAATTTGAGCCACGGAGTGTGTCTAAGGTGTCATCAATTTGAGGCAATGGATAAACAAAACCAAAACATTCCATCTTTCTAACAAGAACAATAGGAGGTTCCCAGGGACTATTAGAAATGGAGATAATATCTTTCCAAAGCATCTGGTAAACCAGCTTGGTCACTTCCTAGGAACATGTCTAGTTCCCTGGTGCTCAAGCTGAGTCACCAGTACAAAATCTCATTGTGTATCTTGTCAGTGCATCAGGTCACCATAATCTTCAGAAAACACATCACTATAATGCAATAGGACATCATACAACTGTCATTGTTCTTGAGTAGTCAGCTCAGAGCCACTACAACTGCCTTACGTATAGCCTGTATTATTTAACATGCTACAGTCATCAACAATATGTTGGGTCTGCGTAGAAATTACAGAATTAGTATCAAGGACAGTCAGGTTAGCGACAACTGAGTTAGCTCACACTGATACAGGCTCACTACTCGGATTCAGAAGTCGGATCACAACTTTGTTGCCTTGTGGGCAAACAGGAGACTGAGCTATGCAAAGGGAAACCTGCAGTTTCCCTTGTCTCTGCTCCATAAGCCAACACTCTCCATCCTTAAAATCCTCTGTGATCTCTGCTAGCACTTCCAGCTCACTGAGCTGAGGAACAATGGTTGAAGCAATCAGCCTTACCTCCAACATGACCACGATCAGAATCTATGGAGCAGTTCACCAGCCAGACAATTATCTTCTGGTCAGAGTCTTCAACACATTTCTTAGCGAGATCAGGGGGGAATAAGACATTTTTGTTGGGAAAAAAAAATTTTTTTTTTTTAATTTTTTTATTGTAGATACAGGCTTACTGGATGTGGATCCCAAGTTTCAAGACCATTGGACAATTCTACAGCTTATAATGATTTTTTTTATACACACTAGTTCATTGTTTCAGTTATTGAATCACCCGGGAAAGAACCGTTCACTTTATTTCTTACCGTTACTTTCTATCGATCGACTATTTCTTTGTTT
>WLWI01003511.1_pt1 | contig 13436 bp, 9 predicted proteins | sample 6701501 | NCBI WGS metagenome assembly WLWI01 (sample SAMN12718690, study PRJNA515312) | sponge metagenome | isolation source: marine sponge | host: Mycale hentscheli | place: New Zealand: South Island, Marlborough, Capsize Point | collected 2014-11-01
AGTCATTAAAGAGGAAGACGCAATGAATTACCTGAAGAAAAAGGGTGGGTACACTAAAAATTATAGAACTGGAGTTCGCCTTTGTCAGTGTGGGCATTTGTATGATGTAGAAGCAGCCAATACAAGAAATGAGAGTGGAAAATTGTATATTAGAGCAAAGTGTAGGCCTACAATGAGGAAAACCCCACCATTTTATGTTCTATTTGTTGTCGTTGAAAACCAAAAGCCTGTAGGAGGAAACTGCTTTTGTGCAGCTGTAGCAAGTCAAAGCTGTGCGCATATTTCTGCATTATTGCTAACACTAACTGAAATTACACCACAAGCTTGCACTAGTGTCAGATGTGCATGGTCTAGACCATCTGTGGGGGTGGTAATGCATCTCTTGCAAAAAGGTTTGGATTTTGGGAAGGCATCAATTGAAGGATATTATCCATACACTGGACCCAAGCCTGATTTGTGTTCATTACTTAAAGATTTTGATGCTAGGATCTAAGCGTGCAATTATTGATCACCTTAAAGGAGAGAAAGAAAGAGTTGCTGCAGCAAGTAATAAAGTTTCTCAAAAACAGATTCTACAAAATCCAGTAGACAAGCTAAATTCAATAGCAGTTTCACGAGACTTAACAGTAGATGATTTAATACAATCTTTAAATGTAACTAGTGAACAAGCTGAACTCATTCAATTCATTCAAATTGTGACCATTGGCCAAAGAAATAATCCATTATGGATGGATGCAAGACAATGGCGAATTACTGCTAGTAACTTTGGAAAAATATGCAACCGCAAGTTTAGAATTCTGTATCCACCCTCACTGGCAAAAATCTTGCTTGGTGATTATGGTCGTCCTAATTCCCTAGCAATTCAGTGGGGATGTGAACAAGAGGAAGTAGCAGTGCAGCTTATGAATTGAAAAGTAATGCTGAAGTTGATGTTTGTGGCTTCTATATAAGCACACAGTTCCCATTTTTAGGGGCATCACCAAATGGCATTGCTCTTATTGAAATAAATTGTCCATACACTCACCAAAGCCATTCAATAAATGATGCATGCCAGGATGTGAAATTTTGTCTAGCCCTTGAAAATGGCAAACCTATGCTGAAGAAAAATCATGATTATTACTATCAGATAATTGGTCAACTAGCAGTGACTGGGGCAGAATTTTGTGATTTTGTTGTCTGGACCCTCAAAGACAATAGAAAGAGTATATTTCAACAAGAATATTTGGCAAGATATGTTAGATAAACTAATAAAATATTATAATACAACACTTGGACCACAGATCATTCATAGATTAGTTCAAATGTAGTTCAGTCATTAAATGATGTAATTCATTACTTTTCTTTAATTAATCTACTTTTTAAATTACACAATGCACAAGAAATAGTCACCATATCATCTAAGACTTTTTTATTGATGCGATTTGACAATGTATCTGTAAATATTTTAAACTCTTTCAGTCGTCGAATAGCATTTTCCACTCTTATTCTTACACTTTGCTATAGTTCTGCTTTCCCGTAGCTTCCTGTTCATTAAATTTTCCTTTGGTAAGAAATGACGGAATAGTTAAGAAACATCTCTTTTTGGCAAAGAGGTCTCTGGCTGTGTAACCTTTATCAGCAAGAATGCGCTGACCAGGCTTTAGTAAGTCTAAAATTCCACTCTGTTCAATTGTAAAGCGTTCGCTGGAGCTTCCTGAGAACCCATCAGAAACAAAGATAAATACTCCGGCACTTCCTCACTATCTTGAACACTACCAGCATATTCAGTTATATCTGGTGTAGTAGTAATACGCATTACAACCCTCCGCTTGGATGGAGGATTATCAACAGCTCTGCTTGGTCTCTTAAAAATATTGTGGCAATATTTTATTGTTGGATCTTGTGGGACCTTTAAAATCTTTATAATGAAAATTGCATATGCAAGATTCAGCAGTGGGAGCCCATTTTTTACCATTGCTGCTCTTTCTAGTTATATTGACTTTCTCTATCACGAACTTTCTTGTATTTCAGGCATTTTTTCCACATAATGTAAAGATAACAGTTCTCCAGACCTTGGACAGCCAGTGAAACGTAGGTTGGCACAACCACATACACGATTCCCCTCAATATCCTCTGGACACCTACCCTTTCGGTTGTGGCAACCCCACAAGCAGCACTTCCGACGCGACATCATTCACCGTTGACCTCGTTGACCTTTACGTGCTGAGTCAGCATGCATATTGTCTATGGCGGAGCTCCAACTTACCGCAACGCTCCAAAAAGTGCTACAAAGTTTTATAATCAGGCCCCGATATTTCCTCCTGATTCGCTCTAAAAACAGTGTGGGCTCCTTCTGCAGGCACTTTGTCCTTGTGTTGTAGTGGAGAAGCCCCTATAAGTATACAATAGTAGTAATCGTGCATAGCAACCATCAACCAAAAAATTGCGTAGGCGGTGTGCGGCCACCCTTAAAGGAGCTACACTTCTTTCTTCATATTTATAGTCGCTCAGAACTGAAGAAAAGTTAGACTGCTTCTATGTTACTGTTTTGCATGAATCTGAAGACCTAACTGAAGAACCAGTTTTGTGTAGACCTAGAAAAGTGCCACGGCGATTTCATGAAGGATCAAGTGGTCATGTTTATACTTGTCTTAAAGAAAAGTATCATCATGCATATTTTGAGGTGCTTGAGTTGGCTCTTGGTGAAGTAGACAGAAGGTTTGAGCAGAGTGATTTTTTTATGATTAGAACTATTGAGTCACTTCAAATGGAAAATAGTCCAAATTCCAGATGACATCAAGTTTTTTTTTAACATTGACCTACGTACTACGGCTAAAATCGACTAGCTTTTTCTTGAAAACTAAGTCGAAACAAAATAATTCTAGCACATTAAAGGGACTTACTTTGCAAATTTCTCTATCTCTATTCAGGGCCAGGAAGGCCGTCATCTTCGAGATCCGTTGTTGAATGACACACACACAAACAAAATGATTACAGTAACCCTCTCGCGCATGCGCGCTGAGGGTTAATAATAATAATAATAATAACATAATTAAACGAATAATAACAATATTACTACTACTAATAATAACAATACCAAGAAACTGCACCATAATCGTATTTGTATATATCGGCCACTTCTAAGAATGATTAATTTACTTGCACTTCTTATAATGATATAATTATAATAAATATTAAAAAGGGATAATTTACCAATGACATCCAATGTGGTTTGACTCATAAAGTATTTTTCCTCATTTTTGTACTTCCCCAAGCAAATGTAAGTTCCGCTTTGTTTAGGCGTAACAGAAAACATTATTAAATTGCTAGAGGTAGATACAATTTCAGAATTTGTGTCTTGAAAAAACCATTTAATCTCTTCAAGTGAGTCACACTTAAGAATAGCTGTAATTCCTGATGGAACTCTTGGTTGTCTGTTTAAGATTTGTTTATCATCAAAAGCTAAACATCAAAAAGAGTACCACACATGACACAATTTGCATAGAATATATAACACAGTGTGTGTTAAAGAGTATCACATAGATTGGAATCATAACCAGGTATATACATATACATTACACTAAAGTGTATTATTTTACAATATAGATGTAAACTGAAACTAATGTGCTTTACTAACAAATGCATCAAACTGCTTGCACACCAGTAAATTTACACCAGTAAATTTTCCCCATCAAAGTTTAATTTTGCCATCCAACATCTTTATGCAATAAAACTGAACAGCCAAATATCTACAGTCAGATTTACCTCTACACAATCCATGGAGTCAGTGGATTTCCTGGACCTCACACTGTACAAGGGACCGAGATTCCACTCGACTGGAAAACTAGACATTAGACCGTTCTCCAAAAAGATTGATCCCCATTCTTACCTCCACTTTTCGTCAGCCCACCACCCTACCATCATCTGGGGGATCGTGAAAGGGGAAGTAATCAGGATGCTGAGAAGCGGTAAACTCAATTTTTAATAAAGACCTGTCAGTATTCCAAGTTCCAGATCCTCTTCCGACGGAGATTTTTTGACGACTTTCCTTTTCGGTTAAGAAGCTGTCTGTTTGGAGACAAGAAAGATCCCATATTTGACCACGAAGCTCTGGACAAGGAACTGAGGGAGAGGCTGGAATGCTGCACAGGAGGGAATGGAGACTCTGGCGGAGTTCGAGCCCAGAGACTTTCACCATTGGAATGCAACAACTTCTGAAATGGTTCTCTGACAGAGGCTATCCCAAGAAGCTACTAAAGGAAGCGGCAGACTCCGTTACATTCCAAGATCGGGAAAATTACCTTAGATACAAATAAAAAAAGACACTACCTGAGATGACCACGGTGCTTTCCGTACGCAACCATCAAGCCATCTCGTGTATGGATTTAAGGAATGCTTGACTGATGAGGACCTACCCTTTCGACCCATGGTTACAAGGAGAAGACCACCCAACACCGGAGATCTCCTCGTCAAAGCACAGACCCATGACTACCCACTGAGAGGAAGAGAACTCTAGACTTCTCGTCAACTCTCAATTCACCATCAAAAACTTTATCATTGCACCCTCGGGCCTTCCCAGGGTTGTTTTTCCACGGGGCCTCTTCGCGCACAGAGTCCCCATAGAAAAATAATTACTCACTTATCTCATTATGTTTCTTTATGTCTCTTTTAATTGCTTTTCAGTCTCATCTGATCATAATTCATCGAAACATACATACCCACCAGAACAAAGGCAGGCTTGAGCTGGCATAGCTTGCAAAAGCCTGCACAAGTTCTCATGGAAACAGATCGTCAACACCTATTAACGCCTTATGTTCTTTTCTATACAGTCAAGTCACATCCACTTAGTCTGTAGTTCATGTCATCTAGAAGGCTGACAAAGCCGAGATATTAATGATTTCAAAATATGAACTTCTGTGAAAAGAACGGACACTGGTGCGCTCCAGTAGCCTAGCTACATTAATACCAGACATTTATTTAGTTTACCTTCAGCTAATGGTTTAGCCTCCATCCTATTCATAAAAATTAAAGAAGGAATTATTAATTTATTCCTGAAATTACTGTCATAGATGGAATTCTACAACAGTAATTTCAAATTCAATGTTAAAATATTACTGTGTATTGTGTCATATGTAGCGGCTGTGGCAGTGATATCTTATAGTGGAAACATGAAATTTTCCTGCTGTATCTTTACCCATCATAATAGGAAAGAATAAACAAAAATATTTATTGTGAAGGATCTAAAAAAAAAACAATAGAAAAAAATTAAAATTGGAAACATAACAAATCATACAATTAGCTGGAGCTGCAAAATCAGCATTTGTTTTTATGAGCTTCTGTTTATTGATTGTCCTGGTGAAGATCTTCCAGGATAGATGTGAAACTTTCCTGCACTGGTGAAGTATAAAGACTAATTTTTATTGTACTGATGTGTATACTATTTTTGGACAGAAAATGGGCAATATTTCAGTGATATAGGTTAATCTAGTTATATAAATAATGTGTTATTGATATACAAACCTCTTGTACTATAGGTGTGTCTTATAACAGTGGCAGAAACACCACTTCAAAAGTGGGGGGGGGCAGAAAATAACTGGGGCATAAAAAAGAAATTGCTTAGGAAATCAAAACTGCGTTTTGAAGATGCAAAAAAATTATGAGCCTAATAAAAGTAATTGGATCGTGACAAAAATAAACAACAAAAAAGTTTATAAAAATGACAATGAAGCAGGAGTACCAGCTGAAAATATACGAATTATAGTGTGCTTGACCAGAAACTCAGCAAACTTGTTTGTTTCTTTGCCATTACTAGCTAGTTCTCTCCCTTCAAAGAGCAGCTGCATTGATTAATTAACCACAGAGGTACTAACTACTTAGTCAGTGGATATGAAAGGTGATAACAAAGGTGAGATAGTCAGTTACATAAGAGTATGGCCTCAACTTTTGAAAAATGTTTAGGGATAGGGGGTGGCTATCACTCTCCTAATATAAAATAGGGCCTCTGCTCTTTGTAGTGTAAAAGTGGGGGGGGGGCTGTGCCCTCCCTAATGAAAGAGTGGGGGGGCGATCGCCCCTGCCCCCCCACTGTATAAATATATTTAAAATGTATAGTACAGTAGCACCTCTCTTATCCAGGCTCCTTTGTTTTAGGTGGTGCCTGTAACTTAGAATTGCCCGAATCTCAGAATAATAGATGAAAGCATGTATAAAAACATTAAAAAAAACACCATAATACATACATGCAGTAGAGAATCACAAGAATAGTTTTTGCTAAGGCTTTAATAAATAATTTAGGCTTTAAAGACTGAGTTCCAGCAAGTGTTCAGCTGTTCAGTGGTTATGTACTTGACCCTAACTAAGTGACTTAAAAGCTGCCCAGCAAAGGGAGATGCCAATATCTGGTAGAGGGAGGTGCCCATGTCTTAGAGTTCCAGATAAGGGAGGTGCCCATATCTTAGAGTTCCAGATAAGGGAGGTTCTACTATATTACTGTAAATGGATAAGCAACGACTGGAGTAAATCATCTATAGAAAAAAATAAAGCTAAAGTTACTGTGATAATTATTGCAATAAAAATTGCTTACTTCCTACATAGGCATCTACTGTTGATTGGAAATCTGTGAGTTGACCTCCAGAATATATAGTTCCATGACAGGTATAACGACCAGAATCAGTCATAGCTACTTTCTCCAATACAAGTTTGTTTCTGCGTCCTCGATATGTCTCTGATGAACCCTGTTTCGACCACTGAACTGGTGTTTGGCTGTCACATTCAAATGTTAGTGTATCCCCCTCTTCAACAAACTGATTCAGTGGAAACACTTCATATCCATCACCTTCATAAAACAATTAAAATCACATTATATATAATATAATATACAATATATTTTTTTCTATTCATTAGCTACACTAACATGAATTTGAGCAGCTATATCCACTTGGCAATAGGGTCACTAAGAATAATTCTTTAAAGAAATATGTTGGGATGTTTTACATCAGGACCCTGTATCTCATCAAAATTTTTGAGCCTAATTATATAATATATATAAATATACGATATACACAGGGCAAAAACTTGAATTTCCTGTAGTCAGGTATTTCGAAAATTTCATGTTTCTCCACTTTTCTGGTATTGGATAGGGCTGAATGTCCTCAACTAGAATGATGGTGAAAGCATGAAATATCCTAAATATGTGACTTCAGGAAATACAAGTTTTGCCCTGATATACATATAATATATATATATTATATATTTATTGCAGCTTTTATATTTTTACTTGAATATTTCCGCATCACGCGAGCGTTCTGTATTCTCCCATATTGTATTGTACGCACCTTGTAGCGCGCGCGTAGCGAGTAAAATCAATGAAAATTGTATTGTAACCGGTTGAGAAAAATTTCAAAGAAGCAATAAATCACTTATCACACTCGTCGTACATATGGGAATGATATTTTACTCTCAAGCCACATTTTCACTCGCCTTTGGCTCGTGAAAATATTTTGCGTGCTCGTAAAATATTTTCCCATATTGTACTCTGACTCGTGCTATAAGTATTATATATATATATATTATAATACACACAATTTCTAAAAATACACTACCAAGTTAAAGGTGCCCTGTCACGTAAACCATAGCGGGTAATCTCAAATTGTCTGTTTTGGCTAAGTATTTTTTTTTTCCTGTGTGCAGTGGGCTTACTTCGGTGTTCAGGAATGAATTCAACGAACTTTGAACTCAGAACTCATAATGGCCCGCGCAGTTACCACACAGCAAAGGTACTTGCCACTCTTATGTCTTAAAACTTTCATGTCTAAAATGAGGACAATAATTAACTTTTTCATTCTTTTCGCATACTTGTATTTAAATATTGTTAGCTACTACATGCAACAACAAAATTGCCAAATTAACCAAGCAAAATTTTGTGACATGACATAGAACCAAGTGAAGCATGAAGCAAGTATATCAGACACTTAAATGCAACATCAATCTTAGTAACATTCCCACAGTAAAAATAACAACAAAAAAATTAAGCATTATTATTATTCACTATTTTTAGTGATATGCTTTAGACTTAATTTATTTAGCTAAATTGAAATAGCTCTCACTAGTTCCTTTTACATGGATATGTTGTAAGTAATAGGCAAGGGAGAACTATCTATAAGGGAGGGGATAGCTCTCCCAGTGAAACGACTAGTAGACTTTGTTTAATGATATTGGACATAGAAGATACAGTGAGTTGCTTTAAATCTATGTTCCTCCTTATTACTTACTTTCAGACTACTTGAAACCAGTTAGTTCATTCACCATAGATTCTTCATTGTGTCAAAATTACTTCTCCGCTCTCACTAGTCAGAAAATTTACTTCCCCAGCACAAAATTAGTACTGTACATTCCATTTCAGTATAAACAGCTAATAAGTGCAGAGCCACTACGTTTTCAAAGTTCGCTGGATTCATTCCTGCGTTTACCCTCACGTTGTTAGTGGGGAGGTAGCACTAACTGGTTATTATAGGGGGCTGGACACTAAGGAGGAATCCTACTAGCAAAATTTGAAGAATGAAGAGCTGTCCAAGACTGACGTACGGGGTTAGCTAATACCATGCTTGGCAAATGTTGGCTATGTTTGCTGCAGCCTAGGGAGATCATGGCGAAGCTTGTCCACCTCTAGTGCAAATTCTAAGTAGCTTCCTCAACTTGGCAAATGTTGGCTATGTTTGCTGCCCCTAGGGAGATCGTGGCGAAGCTTGTCCACCTCTAGTGCAAATTCTAAGTAGCTTCCTCAAAGTACTTACAGAGCAGGGCAACTCGACATTGGCATTAATTATATTAGATCTGGACTGTTGAAGTCCACAAAACACAACTTAAAGCAAACGCATATTGGACAACTCTTCCAGGACTTCATCACCTGCACCACTGAAGAAAAAAAATCGGTAAGTGGTCCCCATATCCACTTGGTCATTACCAAAACTACGGTAGATGATGGGTTCGCCCTATCATAATCTTATATAATTGCCAAAGCACATCATAAAACTCATTACAAAATTAACTGCACTTTAAATCTCACGTTTTTACAGAATAAGTCAACGCTTATTACCCTGCTGACTGTGAATTGTTTCCCAGTAAACATCTATGATTACCAACTATAATTTAAAAATAATAATAATTATTCTTACTATATTTTAACGCGAAATGTAAAAATAAACTTATTCTGGCCAGTATCATTATCGAGTTAATTTGGCACGCAGCGCCAGGGTGTCGTGAGTACACGCTAATTGGTGGGTGTTTTATTAGGAACTTACCGCACATTGTACCGCCATTGTACCGCTATCCCGATTTTCAGGTATAACCCAGCGAATAAAATACCGTTGGACATTAAACTACATTCATTATCATGATTGGGCTTTTTTTTTTTGTGGTCGCTCGTGCTCAAATGATCAGTCTCGCATTAGTGCCACGCAAATAGTGATGAGGAGGGTGAAGGAATATTTGCTTATTCTGGGCAACAGCGCTGCTACAGTGGCCGTTCTCAATGAAATAGGTTCTTGGTATGGAAGAATGAGGAGCCACAGTCATATACGCAGCAGTATACTAAAACTCCAATTCCCACCACTATGAAGTATTACATCATTGTAGGAAGAAAAGATTCAGTGTTGCCACCCAGATTTGTGATAGTATATTGTATTCAGCAGCAAAGGATTATTTCTACTGTTCATAGAAGTATTACTGGCCTTCCATGTATAAGGAAGTTTCCACATACGTAAGATCCTCTCATCTGTTCATTTTTCTTACTTAAATTGCATTTTTTTATTTAAAGGTGAAGAGTTGTGATACGTGCCAGAGAAGTAATAAAAATTTGAAGAAGGCTAGTGGTCCACTTGATCCCATTCCAGTTAAAGCGAAGTTGTGGCACCAAGTGGGTATTGATTTGATAGGACTACTACCTCAAACGGCTCACGGAAATAAGTATAATAACTCTGTCCGATTATTTCTCGAAATGGGCTGAACAGATGCTTTGAAGGATAAATCAGCAGTAAATGTTGCAAAGTTTGTATATAATGTAAGACTTTACCAAAGTTTACTAATATGATCAGACTACTACTGGTTTTGATTTGTTTTGTTATTATTTCAGGCAATGTGTCGTTACGAATGTTTTAACATCATTATTACAGACCGGAGAAGAGAATTTGTTAACAAATTGTCTGCAATTCTTTACTCCATAACTAAAACAGATCATCGTATCACCTCAGCATACCACCCCCAGGTAGTTGCTTGAGTGTACAGTAGTACAGAGATTTAAATTTTAAGTAAGCTAACAAATTAGTGGTAATACTATAACTATAACCATAACGTAATTAGGTTGAATCTGAGGGTAGAACTTGTTGATGATATTCAAATTTTTACTACAAAACGCAAATGAGGGATATATAGGTTTTAACTAAAACACTTAGTGTTTCAGTAACAAATAAAGAAGAACTATATAGACCAAAGAGATCATTTCAGTTTTAACCAAACCGAGTGGAAACTTCATTGATGCAGTGATGGAACATACGCAAATGCAGAGGGGTTATTCTGATTGTGGTGTTTATGCTATTGCATTTGCTGTGGACCTTTGTTTTGGACAACATCCAGCAAATGTAAGGTAGCTATATACTGTATAGCCAATACTAAATTACTGTACTTTTTTCTTTTATTTGTAAAGGTATATACAGCCAAAAATGAGAGCACATTTGATGTCCTGTCCCTCTAATGGGAAATTTCGACCATTTCCATCTCAACTAAAAGAAAGCATCAAACTGCCTGATCCCAAGAGAATCACAATACAATTGTACTGCTAATGCAAAAGAAAGTATGATAAAGTTGACAATATGGCATTTTGTCCAAGTTGTAGACAAGTGTGAAAGAATTCCTGATATTGTATTTAAAGACAAAAACACAGATTTTATCTGTTCCTACTGTTCCTGAATTTTTCCAACTCATATATTCATTTATTAAGGACCAAGTCATTCACATTATATTTTGCTCAATTGCTAAGTCATTCACATTATTCACCTCAAATTATTAATTTGTCTTTATTATAATATTAACTATAATATATTAATTAATGTTCCGACTTTTCTTTAATAATGAAATATTGTTCAGTTTCATAATAGTTGATATAGAATTTTGAGTGAGGCGTACTTCCAATTTTCAACCAAAGCCCAAAGCCAATCTTCACTTTGGTAGCTAACTGTGTATAACAATATTATGCAATGATATAGTATTACTTCACTTTGATACCTGTTGTTATTCTTAGTTTACAGCTAACTCTCATAATTTCTTTGTTCTGTAATGTCTTGCAAGGCTTTGTCATCATTGCTCTACTGTGGTAAAGCATTAGTATCCTTCAAATTAATTTTCAAGATACATTAGCTGGGATCCCCATATATGGGGGGGGGGTCCATTTATCTATGGATAGACTTGGGCACACCCCCAGGATCCCTATATCTACGTAAATATAGGGTTGGGGGTCCCTATATCTCTGGGGTGTCCAAAACTTTATGACACCTATATAACAAATAATCTTAGTGGTCGTGTTTGGAATGATTCAACCAGTGAAGAGCTAAAAGCATTTGTGGGCATTTTGATTTTGATGGGAATTGTGAGGTTACCACGACTGGAATTATACTGGTCCACTAATTTTCCACTTATTGGTACTCCAGGCATTAGTAACATTATGCCTAAACCTAAATTTGAACAGTTATTCAGGTTTTTTCACTTGTATGACAATAGCAAGCAGGTTCCATATGGTCATAATGCACATGATCAATTATTTAAAGTTCGGAAATTTTGAATCTGTGTTTCAAATGCATCAATCATGTACTACTGATGAAGCCATGATATCTTTCAAAGGTAGACTTTGCTTCAAACAGTTACATGAAAGATAAGCCAATGAAATGAGGGATAAAAGTTTTTGTTTTATCTGATTCTCCTGTTCCGGCCAGCCCTCATTAAAGTGGTTGCCAAGGCAACTCCTTAAGAATTTTGAATATGAACTAGAGCTGGACTCATTAGTGTATGTATGTGTGTGACTCCTTATGTTTTTGTTTGACCCTCTTTTACACTCTACACACCCCACTGTTTGTGTCTCACACTATATTGATTCAGTCACACCTCCCATTCAATAACTAATCATCACCTCTTATTCAACTTCCCCCCTTAGTATCATTTTTTACCTTATAATATCTCTCTTTACCTTTGTTTTGGCAGTCTTGCAAGAAGTTTAAAAAACTAAAAGTGTTCAGTTTCTTTAGACTTCTAAATCTAATTCTAGCTACTCCTTTTGTAGTGGGGTCAAGCGTGAGGGCCTTACAACCCCTCTCCATAACGTTTGCCGCCCCACCTCCTACTAGGTATGTAAAGAGGATGCAAGTATACACGTGAAGGTTTGTTTCTGATGTTGGATTGTGTACAAAGTGGTGTTAGATTTGATGAAAGGTTTTGACCATATGGGGGTTCAACTGTACACTGACAAGTTTATACCAGTCCTCTTCTTTATTATAGGCTTTATAAGCTCCAAGGCATCAATGCATGTAGTAATGTACGTCCCCAGAGAGTAGGCTTTCCATCTGAGCTGACATCAAGGTCAAGGCTTCTGAAATAAATGGTGGTGTGTATCAGTAACTTAGTAATGGTCCTCTTCTTGCAAGTTCATGGGCTGACAAAAGGAAATGTTCAGAATGGAAAGAATTGGCTGCCGAATTCAGTCCGAGCGGACTATGGCTGCCAAATGTGGTCGCTTTGCCAAATTTAGTCCCACCTAGCCCCGGAGAAAAAAAAATCCAATTGTGTGATTAACTGGAGGTGGTGAGTTATATCAGTATAGTTATGTTTAGACTGCTCTTTTAGTACTTCTTGTTTGAAATACCACGCTGGGTAAGTAGTAGGAATTCACTTTGTAGCACGGGAGGAGAGTATATTCATGGTGATTCCCAACAACAGTAAGCTTTTTTTTTCTTATGATAGCTGAACCCTTTCTATCTGCATGCTTAGGTCAGTGACCTAAATTTACGTTCAGTCTATCTAGCTGAAGATGCTCAACAGATTGTGAATGACCAGCACTAGGACATCTTGTAGAGAAACTACCAATAACTGTTTTGCTAGCTCAACATATCTCTTTTTTCTACCTCGCTGTTGATGTTTATTACACCTGACCATTTTTTCCATACAAAAACTATTCAAAATGCAAACTTACAAACAAAAGAAAAAAATTCGCCTCCACCACTTCCTTGATTTTCTACCAACATTATACATAGGCGTATCCGCCACCCGGTTCAGGTACTAGTCTAACTCTGCCCACTTCAAATCTAGAGAACTTTTCTAGTAAAATAACTTCGAGCTAATGGCACCCGAAACCATAGCAACTGTTTAAATTTGTATTGTTCTAAATATGTCCCACCTAATGGCTAAGCGTGTACGAT
>WLWI01003514.1_pt1 | contig 13432 bp, 13 predicted proteins | sample 6701501 | NCBI WGS metagenome assembly WLWI01 (sample SAMN12718690, study PRJNA515312) | sponge metagenome | isolation source: marine sponge | host: Mycale hentscheli | place: New Zealand: South Island, Marlborough, Capsize Point | collected 2014-11-01
CCCTTACTATTCCAATAATACCACCACTGATGAGCAGCCATCCTTAGGGAGCTAATAGTGCCAGTGGTGGAACAGCCATTCCGGGCATACTATTTTACCTGATGAGAATTGCAAGTTGTAAACTCACGGGACCTTCAGGGGGGGGGGGGAGGGCCCCCAGTGTCAGCAGACTAGCGGTATCAGGTAGCTGCTAGGCTAGGGCTACCAGCACTGAGAACAGTGGCTATCAGTAGCTGCTAGCTATCAGTTAGCGCATGGTCGCCTACTCACAGGTCCTCTGCCGACCTTTTCCTGGGCGCGTGTGATGCGTGGGCTACATCTTCGTTAACTACGTTTAACTACGTTAAACTACATATTATATTATTCATTTGATATGTGAGATTATCCCAAGTTTATTGGCTCAGTATTTACATGAATGCCGCAGGTACCAGCATAAAATACAGCAAATTAAACAAGAGATTTCTGCTTTATCTAATGAATAATAACTTTGTTATGTACTGCACATGCGTGAATACCAAGGTAACGAGTTTGTAATGCAATAAACACTTGTAGAACCTGGGAGGACGTAATAACCCAACTTAATAACTCTGAACACAAGTGATATGGGGAAATATTGCCTTAAACTACATCATGTTTACTTCAAAGCCTTTTCTATGTGGCAACAGGTATTAGGCCCCGCCCCGTTCAGTACATAATAAAAGTATTACAAACTGAACTGTGCATAATAACTATTGCCCCAAAGGAAATGTATTAATGCAAACAAGATGTTGCTTAGAGCAGTATTTTCCCACATTACCGGTGTTATTAATTATTAGTTACACTGAGTTATTACTTCCCTTAAGGTTATTCATTGTGCTTTGTACACGATAAATTTATATTCATTTGATACCAGAGAATATCACTCACCCATGATAGCCATACTTACACCCTGCCTGCATGCAGCACTCATGTAAATATTAAGCAAGCAGAATCCCAAATTCATTCCTAGTTTGCAAAAGTTTGTACATCAAGCACCACTGTGTGGCAGATAGTTACTTGCTAGTAACATTATTACTTATGGAGCATTTTGGCTGCTATATCAGCAATTAACTATATGCTAATTCAGATACACTGCTTACTTAGCTTTTGTTACAACACTTGACTCAGTTTTAGCTATGTAGCAATGTCCTAATCTTCAACCTTCAATACAGAAAATTACTGCCTGGATTTATTAAGCAAAAAAGACCAGGGAATGGAAACATTATCACCTTAAAACACTTAAACTTTATTATCTCTTTAATTTTACCAGTTATGGCCATTCTCATTTTTGTTATTCTTTCAAAACAGTCTTCCAAATTTTGCCAGCACAGTGTATTCCACTTTTCTTGTTGAGGAACTGAATAGTGGAAAGAGAAAAGTAAGGGAGAAGAAGTAGTAAAGTAAAGCAAGAAAAAAAAGAACTCTTACCTTGGAAGTAAAATTCTGTTATACAGCTATACTTTGTTACACTCAACTGTTCAACATAATAGTTACAGCCAGTTGTATATAATAGTAATTACTGCTATAGCTAAGCAATAAGTCCTACTCATAAACCCAATAAATGAATTGCATATTTAAAGGAATGGCAAAATGTAATAATTACTATCACTGTTGAACTAAATAAAGTAAGGTAAAACGTGTAAAAATATCTAATCACAATATCAATGTTTTTTCCTAATGAATAATCTACTATTTCTAACATTAGATTAAACTACAAAATTGTTTTTCAGTTATATAGCTACTAATTAGCTTCCTCTTGATAGATTACAATGTGCTTCCAAGTGGCCACAGTTTGAGCCACAGTAATGGTATTTGGAAAGTCTTCACCAAAATTGTCTGGCAGTTGCAAACCACTGTACTTTTCTTCCACCAAAACACATTTCAAACTGTAAAATAATATTTAGATCCATATATAAGTTTCTATTTCAAATATCCACTATAACATACTTAGCTAGATGTTCAATTGCCTTCAGCTAGGGATTGAGATATGTAAAACTCATACTTCAACAGTTTAAAAAAACTCTTACCTAAGCGTAAACTTAGCTATCAATAAAATAACAGTTGGGAGCAAAAAAAGTTAATACAAAATTGAGATAAAAAATATATATTTATACATTGCTATAGTTTCTAATTAATACAATGTGGTAAACTTACGGCCAGGCCAATTCAATATCAGAATAATATCTTGCTGAAGTTTCTATGAATTCATAGAGTGCTTCAAGCAGTTTATTCAAATCAAAAGCTCGCAAGCATTGGTTGAGAGACATTTTTTCCGGATCAGAGAGTTCTACTAAATGTTTATCTGACACTACATCAAAAGGTTCCTAAAAAAAAGTACAAAAAATAATATTTAAAATTTACTAAACTATTGTAATAGATTCTGAAGAAAAATAATAGAGTCATTTAGTGACTCTCATAAACCACAATGTATTATTTGGTAGTTGACAAAAAAACAACAACAGCTTGCGCTAGCCAGCTTTGTAAGAGCGAAAAGTGGTAATTAAACAGCAATCAATTTTATTACATACTCTACTGTGCAACATGCACATCCAAGTTTTAACAATTGGGTGGAGTTAGTAAATGCCTGAGAAGTAACTCACTGAATCCATTTGCTAAATATGTAACCAAGTATGACAAACCTGTTTTCGCAGCCATGTCAGTTTTGCTAATTCCACTGAAAAAATCTTCCACAGAGATATGATGTGCCTCAATTGGCAATATTCTTGCGCCTTCAAAATTAAGCACAACAAGAACAATAAAGAGGAACTGAAAATTAAAGCTTTATAAGTAGGAATGTGTGTTTACCACTATCGTCCTATTGTACAACAAATATTTACTGCCACTGCAACTAGTAAATACCTTTCCACTAAATGATCCTTTCTTCATTTTTAAGACTTTTTCTACATATTTTCCAAGTGACACATCAGGTTTTCCTCCACCAGAAGAAAGAAATCCAAGAACTGTATCAACTACATCCAAATTGGCTCGAAGAGCAGCTGGTGCATTTACCTCAGTGATTATTTCCTTCTTTGTTTGAGTGTCCAAATTTTCCTTTAATAAAATATCGGAATAAATATACTTTAGTACAAATTATTAAATCCAGTACTTACTTGCGGTTTAACTTTGTTCCTAACTGCCTCAAAAGTAGCAGTGGTGTGTATGTCTGTACGATAACCCACTTGTGGAATGTCAGACAAAATAGTGGGCTTTCCATATATAAACTTGTCTAGAATATGTTTCTGTAGAGACTGAAACTCATAAGTCACTGTATGAGCTTCTCCAGCTCGAAGAGAATAGTGACAATGAGACAAAATTACTGTTAATATTTGGTCTTCGTAGTCCATTAAATGACATTCATGAATATGACTTATTGGTACTTCATTTTTTAGCCAAAGTATTTGACTTCTGCAAATATAAAGTTAATCATAATTACCAATTCAGTATACCAATAGCTAAAAATTCTTTATCCTTTCAACTTTTAAATGTTGCCAACAAAAGTAAGTGATCATAGAAGTGTACTTAAATTCTGACAAAAAGATGTGGTTACTTAAAATAAAATATACATTTACAATGTTAGCAAAATTGAATTTCAATTACATAGGCAATGGTCTAATATAATTCTCAACAACTAAAGCTAATGCTGAGCAGAGCCAATATATATATATGTATATATATTATATAATATATATATATATATTGGGCAGAGCAAAGAGCAAAATAGTTAAGCTCCATTTTGTCTTATAAAAGTTTTTCCAAGTAAATGTTATTAGCTACTACTATTCTGCATATCGTTTTTTTTGTTTTTGTTTTTTGCTAATGGTGACTAAGGTAGCTATTACTTTCATACACCAGCTAAATAATCAGTGATATCATCACTGTTATATCAAATATCAACAAAAAGCAACCTTTCATCCCTGCTGGAATTTGCTTGGCATCTTTGAATGAAGTCATTGTGTGTTAGAATTAGAAAGTCCACAAGTGCTGTAGTGCAAACTCCTAGACCTGTAGTTGTTGGAATTAAGTATACCAAAGAAGTCTTTCCAGTAATGGCAGGAACACATATTGATTCAGGAACTGGCAAACGACCTAATTTGAACATTTTTTCCTTAATCAATGCTTAAGAAAAGACAATTTTTGTTACCATGAGTCTTTAAATCTTGACTAACCAAAGCCCATGCTTTTTGCAGACTAGATATCCATCGACTGTATTCATTTTTTGAGTTTTCTGACAAACAATATAGAAACAAACACAAGAATAACAGATGAACTGATAGAAAAACTATAAAATTACCATCAGGAATTCTTTTTATGAATTCTTCAATAGTTAAGTTGATTGCATCAGCCTTATTTAATTTAAAATTGTAGGTATCATACAAGTGTTGTTGCAGCTTCACAATATGTGGAAGATATTGAGTAGCTCTCAGCTTTGGCTCCTAAATATAAATATAAATCACATAAAAATGCAAAAGTATTCCAGAATGTGACTGTAAATAGTATAATGTAGTTATTTCTAAAGCAAGCAGTACAAGTCACCAAGTGATAGCATTGACAAGGAAGTGTGTAACAAAATAATCTTCTATGTCCTTGAAATAACATACATATTAAACATTTTCACACAAAAGTAATGATATTGCTTGTACTTACAATTTGAAGAAAATTATGAAGTATTGGAAATTCTTTTCTAAGTGATGCTTCTTGAATAATTAGTCGTAAATGTTCTAGTGACACGCGTTGCCTGTACGTCCACAAATGTTGATCCATTGCTTCACCACCCATGGGCCCTGTTTCATATGTTGCTCTAAGCAATGCATCTTGCTCTGCAAAGTATATGTAATTATTGGCTAAAGATACCATGATTATAGATTTAATTTTATTATGGCAATGAATTATAAACAATGTTTTTTTCCTGTCCTTATAGTAAATTTATAAAGCAGAAGAACAAATTAAACTTAAATATTTCCAGCAATGGCCTTATAAGCAAATACTAAGCTGGATGAATAAATACATAAATATTTATTTATTTATTTATTTATTATATTATTTGTGTTATTTATTGTTTTATTGTTTTATTTATTGTTTTATTTTTTGTTTTGTTTATTTATTTATGTTTATTCATTATGTTTGTAATTATTATTGTTGATTGATTGATTGGTTGATTGGTTGATTAATTGATGAATCGATTGATTGATCTTACCTAGAGCAGTGTCATTCACCATATCCTTCATAGTACTATTCAGAAGTTGATTCAAATCTCCTAGTACTGGTTCAATGTAATGAGCAGAGAATAAGTCTTCCCAGGTGTTTCTGGCATCTTTAGTATCTAATAATCTGACTTTCATAACGATATTCTCGTCTGCACAACATCATAAAAAATAATAATCGATATGGCAAAAATGAACCTTCCAGGTTTACCAGTTGGAGGATTTTCCAGCAATATTTTCTTCAAAACATGGTGAATCAGAATGGCTGCTTCATCTTGACTTCTTCCTATTGCTGTAGAAAGTTGCTCAATATCTTTTTGTAAGTGAATCCAAAAGAACTCTGGCAGGTTGTGCACTGATACAGTGCACTTGACTATCTTTGCCAAGTCACCAATGTAGTCTCCATGATGGCATGCAAACCACATGAGTGAGGAATGCATGATGGCTCTAATTATTGCCACAGCAGCAGATGAGAGGTTTCTTTCAGGAGTTGCTGTGTTAGACCTCAAAATGGGATTACCCAAAATGTGGCCTTTTTGTGTTGTGTCGTGGCTATGAAAGTACGTAATTAAATTAATTAAATTTTAATCTATAGTTATGAAGATAACAATCAAATTCTTACTTCCTAGCCACTTTATTATCCTTTAACAAAGTATGACGAGTGCCACCAATGGGTGCTGAACATTTAGTACACGACAGTACTTCCATTGGTTGACCACACTATAAAAAGTAGGCATTAAATAGAGTTACTACAAAACATAAACTAAACGAGCTTACCTGACCAACAAAATAGGGGTGGCCATTACGACATTCTAAAAAAAATACAAAATGACAAAATGGTGAATGTTTCCCAATACAACATTAAATCTGCAAATGTATATTATATATATATGTGAGTAATAGCACAAGTAATTGTTGAGTGCTATTAATCTTAAATAGTACGGATTACCCGTGCTATCACTCACTAATAGGTTAGCTGTTTTTTTTTTGTCATTTGCACTGTAGCTAAACTGTATCATCCATTCACTATTTCTTGTAGAATTAGCTTCCTCCAGAACTTTGCTCGCTATCTATGGTTACTCCAACTCTGTTGAACTAATTCCTTCTACATTTTCAGGACTAGTGCTGCATGCATGGGCACTAATCTGTACTATTTCACTTAGCTACCATGGTATTTTACTTAGTTATCATAATATTTCACTTTCCCAGTGCTATTTCAATTGAATAATGATTTTTCCCATACATTTTTGAATGGGCAATAACATGCCACCATACTACTCTATAGTAAGTAATATCACATAAATTCACAATATAATACATAAGAGAAATTATGTCACACAATCTTTAAAAATAACATTGGCTGTCACTACATTACCGTAAAAAGTTCCACCAGCTTTTTTAACCTCCATAAAAGGATCCTCAATCATTGTAGGTAAATAAGCATCCTGTAAAAAGATATAAGTAAAAAATGACAGAGTAGGTCTTACAACTTACTTGTAACGCTGCTATATTTGACATCATGCTTACAAAAGGATGTAAAATAAGATTTTTGCTTTGACAACTGAGAACTAAAGTTGTATGAACTGCAATGAATCCAAGAATGTTGTGGGATAAAGGCAACTCAGGTGTAATTTTCATTTGAGCAAGGGGTCCTCCCTGTGCATTGGCAAGAAATAATCGTGCAAGTTGAAGCATAGAAGGAGTCAAAATTTCATTGCTTCGAAAGAAGTTATCAAATTTTTCAACAATCTGTAAAAATATAAATTAATAATACAAGCAATATTTTAGACAAAATATAAATTACTTCTTCATCTACTGAAGTCCTTTCTTTTGTGTTACTCATTGTAAAGACTTGATAGAAGGCCAGCAAAACCACTGAATACTCAGCAATGTTTTTATCCTAAACAGGAAGAAATAAAGGAGCAAAAATACATCACTGACTTGGTTCACTTTATTAGATAATTAAGTACATAAACCTTACATTTATCAATAATCCATTAGAACAATTGGTAACATTAAAATTTAAGAATGAAAAAAAAATGTCACCTATAGTATCTAAGAAGAGAAGCTTGGTTCATGCTTTTTGCTAGTAGGTTATATACAATTTTTATGCCCTCAATATATTCACCAGCTCTTACAACTTTTTGAACAATTTAAAAAAATTTGACGATATAAAACTATCAAGAAATTATACAGATAGTTTTAACTTTTGAATTTTTTTTGCCATGGTTGAGACTCTTTCATATAGCTAATAAAAAATTCTACAATCAGATCAGTGCTGCTTTAAAAATAGATTAAAAATCTGTACTTGATTTTAAGAAGCAAAATTTTGTGGTATATAACTGTAGCAATTACATTGACTTTTATACATGTACCTTTAAAGATTCTTGCAAATCTGTAACATCACTCTTGACCTTAGCATCATATATCTCTGCTCGTGCAGTAGCATACCCAGCTGCATCATTGTATATTATGAAAGGATCCATGGTCTTTTGCTGTAAACATTCAATATCACAATAAAACAAATTTGTTTCAGACCTAAGCTTACCTGGCTTGATGTAGAGAGTGATTCAGGAACTATCCACTGAAATATTTTCGCAATATTCAAAAAGTTTGAATAACCAAAAATTCGAACCAAAAGCCTAATAAAGTACATTCCAGGTCCAGCAACCAAATTGTCAATGGTTTTATTTACAGCGGTGTCAGTGCATAGAATTTTAACTTGGTTTACCAACTCCATCCAATCAGAAGTGCCTTGTAAACTATTGTTACCTACTGCATTAAAAATTTCGGCTGCTATGTGGAGATGAAACCTGATAGCTGCTACTGATTCTAAATATTCAATTGTAATTTCTTGGTACCGTTCAAAATTAATGATTACTTGAAAAGAATCCTTCAAAGACGTGCCAATATTTAATGTACTCTCAGTCTCTCTGCATTCTCTATGCATAGCATCCTGAAACATGAAATATCCAATAAGTTATCATTCCTTACATTTTACAGCACACACTAACCTCAAAACATTGTATGCACATTAGGCATAGATACTGAAAATCCCCAGAAAGAGCTTGACGAGAACTATCAAAGTACTGTTCCAGATATATTTTGGCATCAGTAGACCTAAATATTTATATACATAGATATAATTGGAGAGTGAGCGAGACACTATTAGGGGTTACAAAAACAAAGATCTGGGATATTATGACACTGTTGTACCTTGACTTGCATTTTTTTGTTTACTTGATGGTAAATCCTGTCCCATACTTTAATAAACATATTTTTTTGTTGATCAATCTTTACCTGTACCATCTTTGGAAATTTAATCATTCTCTGAATTACGTTGTCTCTGACTGTAACAGGATGCAATTACGTGTTATTGTTACTATTCAATAGTCCAACAATGAAGAGACACAATCTTTTAAGACTTCCTGGTTCCCTCCACCCCCCCCCCCCCCCCCTGCCCACCCCCCCCCCCCCCCCCCCCCCCCCCCCCCCAGTTTATCCTGTAATAAACAAGTGGTTCAAAGCTGTGCTATAGCTAATTATTCACTACAGCTAAAATACTTGCTTGTTTGCACTGAACCCTTTATTATACCTACTTGTTTAAAATCAGGTCACTTGTGTTGAGATTTTCAGGAGCTTCTGGTCATTTAGATAGTCAGAACGGCATATTTTAAGCTAGCATTACTTGAAAAGATTAAGGTAAGAAATTAAGAAGTGATAAATTAGTGGAGTAAAAAATTCAACGAATCAAGAAATCTTTGGGAAAAAAAAGAATTGCGTTGGTCTGTTGAGAGTGAGACTGTAGCATAGCAGTACCCCTTAACAGTATAAATACTGAATTGGAATGTTTGTTTGCCGGCTGGTTGTCAGTAGCTCAGTGGAAGAGTGCTTGTGCATTAAGCAAGTGGTCCTGGGTTCAATTCTTAGAGGCGACCAAATACTTCTAATTCTGTATTGCTTAAAAAAGCCTGTGAAAGAGAGAGAATATATCTAATGGTAAAAAAGTAATTCCATAATTTGTCAGCTAAAATTAATGATCATATTATGGCTGCATTCAGTCCTTGTAATGGCAAAAATTAACTTTTATCAGATACAAGTCTTAAAATATTTACGTTGCTACTTGTACACCATAGCTTGCCCACCATTTGTAATGAAGCATAATATCACTAGTTTATGTATCAACATGTGTACATATAATACATAAAAAGCTAATTGTAATACCTATATTTCAGCAATAACTGAAGCAGAAGAGATCGAATTGTAGGTTTATGATCCTTTCTTCCTTTTTCCTTATATGTTAGCATTCTTGTCTGTTTGTCAACAAATACAATTTGTAATAGCTTTTTAATTAAATTTTGTTCAGGAAGTTCATTTTGCCCAAAGCAAAGACTGGAAAGAACTTCTAGAAAATATCCATGGCAATTTTTTTCAAACTCCTCTTTCTCAGCTTCTTCAATGTATCTAATGATTAATACCCATAACTTAATTTGAATAAACAATTTCTCATTAATTACAGAATGTGCTGGTTCCTCATCAAGTGCTAATTGTTAAACATTCATTTCACACTCCAGTCATTTTTGCCAAAAAAAGGATCAACCTTAAACAAATTGGAACACAAATGTTTGCCATTCCTGGGTACACAAATTAGTGCTATATAACCTATCAAAATCTTGTGGAGTACTGAAAAACTTCTAAAACTTAATAAAAGTCACTATGTATTGCAGTCATCATCAGGTTCAGTTTGGGTTTGCTTAGTGTGCATATCACAGCATTCTTTGCTTCATGAACAATAAAGCATGCTCACTATATTGCTACTGAACCTCATATAAGTGTATGAGGTTTATTTTGGGATGTGATTACTAGCCACTAGCATTTTCACCACAAAAAAAATGAATCTCCTTATCTACAAAGCCTGCGGTAGGCAAATCTGATTTCAACAGCATCCTGCAATCTGATAGAGAGAAGACTCGCTTATAAATGAAAGTTATAAATTTAGCTAGAAAAGCAGCTTGCTTTGCAAGCTTGTCAAATCAAAAGCTAATATCACTAATAGCTTGCCTAAAAACGGAATGGTATTATAGCCAAGACATTTTTATTGAGCATCTATGTCAATTGACTATACTCATAGGCAGCAGGTGAAGCATTTGCGGGGGATAAAAGAAAAAAGAGAGTAGTATGCTGTTTTCTAACTCACAATACCAAGCAATAATTCTATTCTAGTAAATTACAAAACCATAAAGTATCATTATCCCCGATGGCACAACTACAGATGCGTAACTTGCTTCAATTGAAAGGGATATCCCACTGCTGCCTCCTATAAAATAACGATGCAAAAATTGAGGGGGTGTGGGGGCTCTACTAGCAATTTCTTCATGGAACATAAGTAATACAACGCAAAACAATACTGATTGACTATTAATTTTAGTATCAAAATTATGGCATACTAACTTAATGATGGTATATTAACTTTTGATGCAAGAGATACCAAAACATACATAGATATGCCAAAAACCACAAACCGTTTTGCAATATGTTTAAGGTTGGCTCAATAATTTTGACAAAATGTACAAGTATAGTTCAATGTGTGAAGAACAGGTGGTGGGGCTTAGCCTTCTTAATTTTCTGTAGTCAATACATGTATTAAGAATGTACTTACACAATGAACAGACAGACTATAATGTACAACTAATACTAAGAATGTAGTGCTCACCTCTTAGGGGTTCTTTTCACTTCTTTCTTCTTAGCATCGTGGACAGTCTTATTCAAATGTTGTTGTAAGACAGTCAAACTTTTTTCAGTCAGAAAATCAGCATCCTTTTTCAGCAGCTTCAAATTAATTAATAATTAAAATATAAACTGAACACATTAATGTACGGCCATACCTCAACTATTAAAATTGTTTGGACTAATATCTTATTCAGGAGCATAGTCTTAAATTGTTAACTTACATGATACAATCTTCGAAGAAAAGCTACAGGTATAGTAGGATGTGGAAACATAATGTGTTCAACAAATAGCTGCATAGCCTTCAATAGTTGAAATTTTTGCCTGAAGTTAAAAAAGAATATATAAGACTAGCAGCATACAATTATTTTGGGAGAATAGATAAGCCCAAATATTCATAACCTTTACCCAATTCCTTCACATATCTCTTTGAATAAAACATAAAAATAAGCATAATATTTTAATTTAGCCACTTGCCTTGCTTTATTCTTCTCTGTATCATGATGTCTACTTGGAATGTTCAAAATAGAAGCTATGATGTTTTCAGAATTATGAAAGTCTTGCAACCAAAGATGTAATTTAATTCCTGCTGCATCATTTTCCAGCTCTACACTTAAAAATTCCAATGCTCTATGAGCAGCAATAACAGAAAGAATCTAAAATAAATAGTAAGAAAAAAGAATGGATTAAATTTTTTGATAATTTATTTCTACTAACCATTTCTTGTGAATCTCGAACGGTTTCACTTGTCAAGTTAACCATGCAACTGGCATTGTATCGTACGAGCTGTCCAAATCGCAAGATATGACCTTCATTTAGCTGATAAATTATGTGAAGTGCCGCTATTAGATGTATTAAGCTAACATCATCATTATATCCACAGAACGATTCATTCTTCACTAAAGCATTCAATGAGTGTGCTATTAGCTAAGACAAATAATATTTATTTAGTTACACAGAAGATATTAGCCATACAAACTTACCTCAAAAAACTTTGGCACCCTCGTTTGTGTACTCGTATGAACAATACGGACAAAGTCATGTAAGTACTTTTGGAAGAAGATTTCACAGTCATGGTCATAGTTCTCCAATACTTCACCAATTGCAGTTTGCTTTACTGATTCACACAATTGATCCCTCATCAGAGCAACATTTTTTCCTATTTTAATTATAAATAGACTATAAATTATATGTATAGCTAACGTAGTGTGATAAAATTTAAAAAAAAAATTTAAATAGGGTAATAAAGCTAGGTGGCTAAATGAAATTGTAATAAGTATTCTTTCAAACTGATAAAAGATGAGAAAAAAATACAATCAAATTGTAGAATAAAATTACCTGAAGTTTTCACTTTACTCCATAATCCCATAAACATATCATAGACTAACCAAGAATAAGGAAACTTGGCTTCAAAATCATGACAAGATTTTCTAGCTCCAATGCCAGGGACACTTATATCTTTATTAATAAAATTTGCAAACTTAAATTGCATAATTTGAGAGTTCTCAAAAAATGCTAGCCACAGCTTTGTGGTGGTAGCATCACATTTTTTAGGATCTATCAGACTTAAATTGCAGTTGCGATCAATGATAGAAATTATTTCTGCAAATATTTTTGTAACAGCACCATCAATTCTCCTTGAAAGAACATTACTCAGTGTTCCTCCCTCTATTAAGCTTTTGTTGTTCAGAGATTCTTGAGCAATCCAGTCCTTTTCACTTTCAATTAACTCTTCTTTTTCTCGAAGAAGAACATATATATACTTTATGATAATCCCATGAAATTTAGACTCATCTGCAAGCAAAAGGAAAGCAAATTAATGGATGAGTTACTTATAATATAACATGTTATTATTAATTGACAGATAGCTGGATTGACAGATGCACAGGTAAATATACACCAGAGTGGCTCAAATACTTTGCATGACATGCCTGTTTGAAAGTAGTTGTTTATAATGTCATGATAAACACATAATGTGAATAACTTGTCAAAACTAGCTATAAAACTATATATAATATGTATATATATATATATATATATAGTACTTATTACATGAGTCAGAGTGTCATGTGGCAAAATATTTCATGAACAGGCTAATTTATTTTCATGAACCAGAGGTAGAGTGAAAATAAAGCCTGAGAGTGAAATATCTAGCCATATCACTCCGACAAGTGCAATAAGTTGTTTATTCTATGCTAGATATCTTCACTGAAGTAGTTTGTTGGTAACTTTAGGTGTAAAGTTGGCAGTAAAACTCTCTAGGGGCTTCCAACACCCCCAGCCCTGATATTTTAGCAGCTGCTCTAACCAGGTAGGGGTAGGCTCAGATAGATTAAATATAATCATATATATATAATATATATATATTATTCATTTGATACAGGAGAATATCACGAGTCTGTAGGCTTAGTATTTACGCGAGTGCCGCAGGCACGAGCGTAAATACTGCCAATCAGACGAGTGATATTCTCGGGTATCCAATGGAT
>WLWI01003516.1_pt1 | contig 13427 bp, 11 predicted proteins | sample 6701501 | NCBI WGS metagenome assembly WLWI01 (sample SAMN12718690, study PRJNA515312) | sponge metagenome | isolation source: marine sponge | host: Mycale hentscheli | place: New Zealand: South Island, Marlborough, Capsize Point | collected 2014-11-01
AACAGACACAGATACGGTTCATTGTTCCCTAGGTGGACGATCTCTAGGCGGACGATCCCTGAGTGAGTATCCATGTGTGGCCTCAAATGTCGGTGTCTTTGCTCGGACGAGTAGGTCTCCGGATGTGTGCGGACGTCTCCTTGATACTAAGGGTACAAACGGTAGTTCGTCGTCTCTCATGGCTTCATGCCGTAAAAATATCATTTTTGCCCCAGTGGTTCCAAAGGTGGCCTTGGCTTCATTATTGTTAAGATATGGATGCAGCATTCTGCTTCATTTGAGTGAAAGTCTACTCTGAGAATAAGCTTAATTCAGTAAGTGATCTTGAAACCACCTATATTTCATCTGGCTACACTAATTGGAAGGATTCATGTGCTAAATTTCCAAACCATGATTCCAGTAGATGCCATAAGGATGCAGTACTGAAGACCATTACTCTCCCTGCAACTACCAAGGATATAGAAGAAAGGATATAGAAGAAAGTCTGTCATCTCAACTTGCTAAAGATAGATTGGAGCGTCGACAGTGTTTTTTGAAATTACTATCAAATGTCCGGTTCTTAGCTAAGCAAGCATTACCTCTTCGAGGAGGTGGGGATGAAAGTAATTCCAATTACTGATGCTTCAAATCGTGAGCAAGTTGTATTGTGTATTCGTTGGGTTGATGCTAACTTTGAAGTCCATGAAGACTTCATTGGCTTGTTCATGGTGGATGCAATTGATGTTGATACGATTACTGCAGTAATATTTGATATTCTTAGGCGTTTAAATATTTCTATGCCAAAGTAAGAGGGAAGTGTTACGATGGTGCTGCTACAATGTCAGGTAAAAATGCTGGAGTTGTTGCTAAAGTATTAAAAGAAGAGCCTAAAGCTTTGTACACAAACTGCTATGGCCATTCACTCAGCCTTGCATGTGGAGATGCAATCAAACATTCTAAAATTATGAAAGATTCTATTGATACAACTCATGAAATCACAAAACTTATAAAGAAGTCCCCACGTAGAGTTACATTGTTTTAGAAACTGAAAAGTGAGTTGGCCCCTGATACACCTGGTGTTAGAGTTCATTGTCCAACAAGATGGACAGTAAGGGCAGACTCCTTAAAGAGTATCTTAGGCAATTTTGAAGTTCTTCAAGAATTGTGGGAAGAAGCTATTGACTTAGTGAAAGACACTGAAATGAAGGCTCGTATAAATGGAGTTGCATATTATTTTGGAATTTGTTTAGGGCATTTGATTCTTAAACTTACTGATGATCTAAGCTTGATTGAAAGTGCTAACCGATTTATTCATGGAAGAGATCATAGAGAACAGATTTTTGGGAAATTTGTGGGCAACAAATGTGATTGGAACTTTTTATTTGTAAACATAAATTATATTTTCTTGAACAAATTTTTTTTAATATAAATTAAATTTTCTTGTCTAATAATTGGCCGTGATTATTTGTAAATATCAATTAAATTTTCTTGACTAATATTGGCCTCACCACTTTGTATTTGCTTCAGACCCCCCTGTATTTGATCTTGGTTCAAATCTGCCATTTTCCGACGATTCTTTACCTTACAATAAGCGCTACAGTTTTCCTAAATCAACCGGTGCTTTTAAATTATATTCATGAGATCATTTCGTTTAAGAAATAACGTTATTCATGAGATCACTCCGTTTTAATGATATTCATGAGACCGTTTCATAAATTGCAGAACGCAAAATCGGTGTGGCAGTCGCACCACGCCATTATTTTGTCACATTTGGCGTTCCATACACATCACACCATTATTTTGTCGCATTTAGCGTTCCATACACATCACGCCATTATTTTGTCGCATTTGGCGTTCCATACACAACACGCCATTATTTTGTCCCATTTGGCGTTCGATAATTGAAGTCTGCTGTTTCTGGAGGACTTACGGGACTATCGAATGAGGTACGAACTTACTCAGAACGACTAACTATATTACTGACCTGGCCTGTAGCTTGGATTTTCAAAGGGCTTGTAAATAGCACACAAACTTACTTAATATGTGATTACTTCACAACTGGTGTAGTAAAGTGGATTCTGTACGACATGAAAGATGGTATATTAGTTAAAAGTTATATGTAATTATTTTCTAATCAAATTTAATTAATGACACAAAAAATCTAAGATAAAAATTAAATCACTAGGTAAGGTAGATAGTTGTGCAAAATACTGTTTCAAATTATTTGCAAGGGGAGAACAACTTACCTAAAACTTTTTTCATCACACTGGCCACTTTACGAGTTATAAAGTTATTGACAAAGTACCACAGAACAAAAAATACTGGACTGAAGTTGTTACACACTAAAAAAAATCAAATTGTCTATAATTTACATACCAAAGTCTATACACTACACTTAAGGCAGTTGTTACTCTTATACCGAAAAACTTGGTCCAACAATGTCAAAATTCAATCTAAGATATCTCCTAAAGCTGAAGTATGTAAAACTGAACAGAATAGCTTTATTAAGGGGCCAATCTGACTAAAGTTGTCACCTTTCTCTAGTTTAATGACCTCATGAAAATCAATATACACCAGTGTATAAAGACCAGGAGTAATTCTACTCAAGTATACATTGAGCAGAGGTTATTTTAGTAGGGATATATGATACTGTAACATTTATGTCATTTCTTCTGAACTAGGAAATTAGTGAAATATATAAGGTGTTATGCAGGGCTGTTTCTCTGCTCCAGCTGAATGTATTTTTCAAATTTTTTAAAGAAAATGTTGTGTAAATGTCCATTCATTATAGCATTGAAGACCTATTTTGAACAGAGAATTAAAAATATGCATATAAGGACTGTGCATGTGGGGCTTTCTGCTTTCTTAGGTTCGGTGGGTGTGTTAGCAGAACAATAAACATGATCAAGGAAAATAGTTGTACTGGATAATAATAATCACTGCATAACCATAAATGTTATAATATCATTCATGGTCATAGTATTTAAGCTGAATGAAAGCATTTTTCACTGAAAAAAATCTTCTTTCTTACTTTGAAGAATGTTTATCAAAAGGTCCGTAGCTATCTTACTTATATCAATCTTACAAAGTAAGTTTTTATTTATCATTTTAGGTAAGACATGTGTGCTCTGTTGTTTCAGGAACACTAGCAGAGGACATTGTAGTACCTCTAGGTTATTCGGCAAAATTTAGCTGCTGTGTTTTGGACAACTTACCTATATGGATAATCAATAATACAGTGTATGAGAGTAGTAGCCTTCCTAATGATTATTACCTAACCTATGAAAATGAGTGCTATGTAATGGTGACCACTGAAGTGAAACTTTGGATGAATTCTACAACTTACAGTTGCTATTCTTCAACAGCAAACAAGCGAAATAATTATCATACTGTTTATGTGGAGTTTGGTAAGATAACAAATTTCTGGAAGGTCTTCATGGCTCCAGTAATTAGTATAGGGAAACTGTACCAGTGTGTAGTTTGCATCAACAATACCAACCAACAAATGCCTTATTACTGATTCCCACCAAGCTATTTGAATGGCCCATATTTCTTCATGTCAAGATATTTTATTATACAATAATGTTCAGCAATAAAGTACAACTAATGTACAGGTGGCTAATAGTATCAGAATATATTTTAAACATGTACAAAGATAACATTAACAAAAAAATAAGCACAAATATAAAATAGTTGTATGAAGAGTTAATTAGAGCAATGTGAATATATATTTAAATTGTAGTTATTTGAACATCAGGCACTTAAACAAACATTTACTTTTTGTATTAATTTATTCTGTATTGTTACCCACTGTGTTGTTAAAAAAATTAATATAATTTATGTACAAGTTCATGAAATTGATTTTTTTTCAGACTTCTATGGACCAAATGATATAGAGCCTTCACAAAAACAAAATGAAGTTCTTCTTAGTTGCTACTCTAGCTTTTTATCACAATCCGCCTACTCAGTCATTTGGAAAATTAATAGCACTGCTTATAACCCTAGAGTCTTACCTGCTAATCATGTACTTACTGAAAAGGGTTTAATTGTACAGAACATTAATAATGAAATTGGAACAAGTTATCAGTGCTTGCTATACTCCCTTGTGTTATATAAGGACAGATTTTACAACAGTAAAATTTACACTATTAATGAGACAACGTTAGAGCTACTAAACAATTATGGTAAGTTCAGTGCAATCGTTATCAAATTATTTTTTCATTATAGTACTTCAATGACTCTGAGCTTTATGTTTTTGCAATGTATTTAATTACAAGCAACATATATGATTGCATAACTTGAAATATCTATATAATATTATTTATTTTGATAAATGATATCAAGAGTCTGTTGGCTTAATATTTACACATTGCCCCAGGCACTGGTGTAAAGTATGATCAATCAGACAAGTGATATTCTTCTCTATCTCTTGTAAATTTATTGTGTGCAAAGCAGAATAAACAATGCTGTATATAATCTAGAGGGACTTCATAAACGAACATAATGACTAAGAGCACGAGCTAAGAAAATCCAGTTTAGTTTAATGAATGCTCAATACTAACAAGAAATGGAGAGAGGAAATAGGGAAAAGGGGAAATCACAAGAAAACTATAGTTGACCTTTATTTATCCAAACAGAATGAAACCATAGGGTGTTTGAATTGAAAAACACTTGAATTTTAATATGTGTACAGCTTTCTGTGATGAGAATTATTTCTTCCCCTTACTTGTAGCAACCATGTCAACATAGTATTCTATAGATTCTTAACGATTGCCTATCTTATAGGTTTCATCAAGTATTTGCAATTGCAACTGAATTTGAAGAGATAGGAGTATTTGCAATAGTAATTATATACTTTTATAGAATATTTAATCCCAGCTAAGATTGTACATTTCAGTACAAAAATTAAATAGTTATTGCATTTTTAGCAAAGCAGTATTAGTTAGTATTTGGTATACAAAATAATTTGAACTTACCAGTCCATGACTATAAAACCACCAATCTACAATAATGTATTCATAGTAGTACAAATACCATATTTATAGCATCTAAATTTGATTACCCTATTCATAACTAAATTATTATGATAACTCATCACCTGTAAACAGTTTGACTGGTTTTTAAAATTAAAATTTTTATGTATTTAGTTATTTTAGTTGTATCCCATACCAGAACTAAGCAATCAATAACAGTCAGACCTCCCATCTAGAATATTATATTCATAGTTCCAGATACCATATTTGTAGCATCTAAATTTGATTAGAACATTCATAACTACTATTATGATGACTCATCACCTGTAAACAGTTTGACTGGTTGTAAAAATTAAATATTTTTATGTATTTAGTTACTTTAGTTGTATCCCTTACCAGAACTAAGCAATCAATAACAGTCAGACCTCCCATCTAGAATATTATATTCATAGTTCCAGATACCATATTTGTAGCATCTAAATTTGATTAGAAGATTCATAATTAGAGCACTTTGATGACGCATCACCTGTAAGCAGATTAAGGGTGATGCAATGTGGGCTTATTTTACGCAACAGCTTTGCGCAATAACCCCACATAACAATACATACAAATATTCTACTGAAAACTTTAATGGCATTGAAAATTGTAAGATATTATTTTGACCATTTCTAGAAATAGCATCTAGTAGCCTTGTAGCAGTTGACAATTCTAACTTATTCTAAAATTGTGCACATGCCAACTTTCTCATTTTTACTTTTATTTTTAGAGCACAGTATTTTCCAGCCAGAAAGTGCACAGATTGGCACCTTTCAATTCGCTTATTCTAGTTTCCTTTTCAATGGTAATACATCTGTAAGAATTGAATGGGAAGATGCCACAACTTGTAATAATCCAATAACGTACAAGTTAATAGAACAAAGTGGTGATAACACTACTCGAAGGATCCCTGTGGGCAGTCAAAATTCTGCCACCATTAATATTACAAACATTCTGAATACGTATTCTTATTACGTACAAGCATATGGCAACGACCAATTATGTATGATAAGTAATACCAAAATACTACTGGAACCTAATTGTAAGTAATATCAATTTGAAATCTAACATAATTAATATTAGTACATGTTCCAATTGCACTGATTCACTATATTTGTTGCTAAAAATGTAAGTAAGGGTGATGAACATGAGGTTGTGAGGGGGTAGGGGTTAATATTTGCTACACTTGGTAGGTGTAGCATTGAACACAAAATATTGATGGGTTCATGTGTCCAAATTTCAAAACCATAAAAAAAGGTGCTCATCACAATGACCTACTAGCTACTGAACTCAGTTTGTGTTCACTGCAGTCATTATGGCAAATCCCTCTTTGGGTAAAAAAAATTGATGATCATGTCAAAGCTCATTAAATAAATAATAAATTATGGAATATATAAATTATTTAGCAAACTATAGCATACAGTAGAACTTCAGTTATACATACTTCATCTATCCTAACACTTCAGTAACTGAATATCCAAAATCTAATTGTAGCATGTGTAAACTGAAAGAATTGGTTAACTACATTTTCAAGAGAATATATATTTTTTATAATATTTTGGTTATCTGAACTTTTCAGTCATCGGAACCATTTTTCTGTCCCAAGGTGTTTGGATAAGTGAAGTTCTACTGTAAGATTGAATGTTAATGTTTTCATTAATTGTATGTGGCAAATAGTGTCCACCTACTTGGGAGCAACCTACATCACCCCTTGTAATGCAGTTTTCTTTACTTGAAGATACAAAGTATTACTAGCCTAGAAAAAATAACTGAAACTATGTATTTATTCTCTCATTTAGTACGTTTACAAGATAAAATAGCTTCTCCAAGTCATCAAATCAGTCTTCCACTAGTGGAAACTAACACAGTGATAGCCTGGCCAAAATTTAATGGCAGCCAAGAAAGTTGTTTATGCTATTCTCAATTCTTAAACAACTGCTCTTGCTTTTCAACAGGAAATCCTTTTAACGTTACTAGAGATAATCAAAATGTGTATTGGCATAATCTGAAGAATGGTACCATCATACTATTCATTGATCAAACGGTTAGGTTTGGTGATGGTATACTTGGTGATGTACAATTTATTCCAGTGCAAAGGATATTTAATGCTTTCAGAGTTATTAATCCAAGTAAGATGTACACTTTTGTTTTACTTGTCTATAAAATCTTTGTGATCTTATTAATTGGTAAAGGTTATCAACACCTTGAAGGATATAATATACAAGTAAAGTCTATTGTATTAATCATTGTACAGCGCATAAATTGCCCATTCTAAACATAGGGGAAAATAGATGTTCAATCAAAATTGTACGGGTAAAGTGGAATAGAAGGGGGAAAGTGACATGGAAACTAAATGAAATAGTGCGGAAAGTAAGTGAAATACCAAGGAAACTGAATGAAATACCATGGAAGTAGAATGAAATACCACCTATTGAAGAATAGGTGGAGCGTAGGTTAAAAACGAAATACAGAGATAGTGTGTGAAGGATACAGTGTAGCTGGTACAGTGGAAATGATTTTTTTGAATAAATAGCTGGCCTACTATTAGCGCGTGATAGCACCGGTAACCTGTGCTTGTAGCACTCGCGAAGAAATTGAAATAGCACTCAGGCTCCACCTGTACTATTTCAATCGGGCTACTCGCGCTATTAATCCTGAATGCCTAGGTCACCCGTGCTATTACTCACCTATAAGTAGTACACAGGTTCACCATTGATAATAATTTCAAAACATTTCATCTGTTGTGGAGATTGCACTAGCTAAAGTATGTCCAAGTTGAGTTGGCACGACCACAAGCGCGGTAAACGGTGAATGCACCTGGTAAAAAACCGCAAGCAATTTAGTGGAGCGAAATAATTGCAATTGAAGCGCGAGTAAACGGACGTTAGCTTAAAAAAGACGGCTACTTGGGTGCGCATTATTAATGCAGGAACTTTTGCTGTAGTTTAGTAAAAGCTGTCTTGCAGTTCTAAATATTTATTACCTGGTGCTGTTCTGTTCACGGGTGACTAAGGGGCCCAATTTGTAAGCTTTTTGAGAGTATTTGAATATTCAAGGTGTGTACCTGTGAGAATTCTGCTGTATTTCACAAGAATGACACTATTGTTCTTGTTTGAAATTAGTACTATTGTTCAAGCTTAATTATTAATGTCAATTGTTTCATTCATATAGCTATATTCACTGATCACAATATTACAATAAAATCACAACTACCATGAATATTTATAGGGTAATAGTGCAGCAATAAAAATGGTAATGAAAAGCTTCTGTAGTAAGTGAAGGTGAATTACCACAATAAATTTAGAAAAAGAAACATTAGTGGAAGGGTAAGAAATTTGCATAAAAACAAATGTAACAACCACACAATTGAGATAGGCTTGATTTAACTATAAAGACGCTCATTGCTTGTACAAATAACGGAATACAAGGCTATAAAGTACTCATCACTAGCCAAGTGACAAGTTCGTTGTTTACAAGTTCATTGAAAATTTCACCGGTTAGATTGCACTGAACCGGGTGACAAAATTCGGGCTTTGTTTGGGCATGTGTAAAGCAGTAAAGCTGTGATTTTTTTCTATTCCTGCAGATTTTTTTTATTGAGTTTTGGATAGCCCTTTCCCTCAGGTTTTGGAGTTTACTGGGATAATATTTTTAACTGCTGAGGCACCAGCTTTCCATGCTGCAAACCACTGGATCGTAGCTGCTTCCATTCTAAAGTTATTCAAGTTTTTCATGCAGCCAACTCAACTTGGACATAGCTACCATAGTAAAAGTAATTTATCCAAAAAAATTATCATCCTATGGTGATGATGCAGAGCTATTTTACAGAGTAAGATCTTGATTCCCATCTACAGTCAATTTTTCTCTGAAGCGGGACATTAATTATCCATTTTATCCTCTATTGTCGGGGTATGGAGGGGATTTAGGCAGTTTCTGTAACCCCTCCTTCAAATTAATAATCTTCATAGCTCATTTTAAAGCTGGGACTAATGTAATTCATGGCGCTCTCTTATAACTGAAATAAAATCAATAAGTTTTAGACTGCCTTTTTATTGGATGGACTAGCTAAACTTTAGATAATAATTATTGTCTTGGTATAGAGTTTAATCCTGCTATCACTGCCATAAAATCACACTGTTATACTGAATTGACACGAAATGAATGTTGCTATGCTCAAATGAATACAAAGAGGCAGAAACATTACGATTTACAGTAATATTTTAGTAAAAAACAAAAAAAAAACTAAGAAAAAAAACAAGCAGTAATTAAAATTAAAATAATATTGACATGACTTTCGAAATCAGCAATAGATTGAACATATTACCTCTCTCTCATAATGTTCTCATAAGTATGTTCAATAAAAAAAACATTTAGAAATTAAACAATTATTTGCTGTTGCTTTTTTCCTGCACTATATAATAGATGTGTTCTGGGCATAGTTTGGGCATGGTCACTGAATAATTCCCATTTTAATAATCCTGCCTATGCTCCTGTTTCTACATGACATTGACACTCCTTGTAACTATACATGAAAGTCATCTTGAACATTTCAATGTGCTTTTTTTTTTTTTGGTAAATGGTACCATACCAAAAGTTTGTGGAATATTTAATAAGCTTTTACATTAAGAAATCTTCTTTGTGAATTGGTTTATTCAACGTTTTGTGGCATTACATTAATTTTGACCCATACATGAATTTCTTGCAGATTTTTTTTACAGTAGCAAAAAATTTCACTTTCTACTTAAACATTGTCTAATAATGGTAACTATTATTTTGCTATAATTATTTTGTCATAATATTGCCATATTATAGATATACAAAATTTAATACATGAATCATAATTGTACTTCAAGGTGTGCCTGATGCACCAGTGGTGATTTCTTACGGATCTCCATACACACTTTGCTTTTCAGTGGATTATGAAGGGCAATATAAAGTTCTTAAATACTTGGCCAATGTCACTGATAATACGAGATATACTTTAAGTATCGAAGTCTCACCAAGTTCTCGTTGTAAAACTTTACATCTTGATTCAAATAATTGTGGATCAATAACTGTAAGAAGTCAAAGTGAAAATGTCCTTGGACGTTCACTAATCAGTTCTTATGTTCTTAATCAAGGTGAGATCCTACTTATTAATTGTATATACTTATTAATTGTACATACTTATATAATCCTATATATTTTAATATTATTACAATCCACTGATGGCTTTAATCAATTATTAAAAGTGCTTTAAGGAATTTATGTTTCCACTGTGGCGTACTTTTTTATAGATTACAACAGTGAAGACCCCTGTAGATGTTTTTACAACACATGTGAGTTAATTTATGGTAATTAAGTAATGATATTTTGCTATAATATTCAACTCTTTTGCTAACACAACAGTTACAATTTAAATCCAGAAAAGAGTGAACTTTACAAAATGCTCATCCCTTTCCGCTTAGTTTGGCTTCAGACTTCTAGAGATAAAAATAACTAAAGGGTGAGCCTCAATTAAGCACTATTGTAACACAAATTTATAATTCCAACTCAAAATCATTAGGTATGTCTTAGGTAGTTTTTGTTGTGGAGAGTATACTCTGGTAAGGACAAATAAGAATAATTAAGGGGTGCCTTCACCATAAAATTGTGGTTTTCATTTTTTTGTCATAACTTTATTATGCATGCATTTTTGTGGCTCAAAATGTTGCCAATATGAAACTCTTCAAAAGTTGCTAATAATATGGGCAGAAACCACACCCACAAAATTCTAAGGCATCATCAAGAAAACTGTACATACCTCTGCGAAAATAAACCCTCCTATTTCAACATCACGACTTCAAAATTCCAACATAGCTATATTCTTCAATATCTGGTCTACAAAGTGAACTATTCAATTTATCTGAATTATTATTAAATTTTATATATTATTTTTTTGTGTGAAAAAATGGAAGCTTTTTTATTAAAATTTGAAAAAACGTGAATATCTTAACCAAAATAATAAAAAAATAAAAAAAGGATTTCAAGAGTAGAAAATGAGCTTTCAGATGAAATACATCATTTAAAAAAAAAAAGAACAAGTTATGATTTTTATAGAAGATTGATAGTTCCAATATTGAGATAATTGCAGTAAACCACAACTATAGTTATTTCAGCTAATAATGCCTGTAACAGAAGAAAAGAACACAAGAGCTGAAATAAATAGATATGATTAATATAGAATGAACTATTATACATTGTATTAAGCTCAGATTTAGAGTGTCCCTCATCATTGCGTCAAAAAACACCTTGAGCAACTCTGGTGCATAAGTACTACTTTCAATAGCTCTCCTTAGTGTAAATGTGTGGTGGAACCATTGGATACTGTAATTACACAAGAAACCAACACCTGCCTAATACTGCTATTTCTGAAACTGTCAGGGAATGCCCAGGTTAGTGATGAAGCAGCTGTAAAAACACCACTAAACTGCCCGATAAATCAAATCATACTTAAGTTTGCCTACTTTGACAGTTCCTGAAATACTGTTTGGACCTCTACAACGCAATACAGCAGTAGAGCGCCCATTTAAAAAACCATTAGCGTAAATTCTTTAAATAAAGTAATACTGCTCTGCACGCAGTCGTCACTAACACGTTCCCCAATTAGAGTGCAGCTTACATGGTTAAAATAGATCTCCCAGTGAGCTTTATTTTGAACTATAATGAGCTATAGTAAGTTGTACGCAAAGAATGGATTAGACACGCTAATCCAGCGATTATGGTAAAACATAAAGATTAGATTTTTCCCAGGCAGTGAGAGTACTGTCACTAGGGATGACAAAAAAAATTATAAAGAAATAAAGAAATGTCCTATTGACTTGAAACTTTGGAGGCAGCTTCAGAATGCTTCAGCCTACAGAATACAAAAAAATAAAATTGAAAGTCAAAAAAATGTTTTGGCCCCCATTTAATATTTTGTAGTATTTACAGTTTTATAATGATTAAGAGAAGAAAATTATGAGCAAAAAAAACAAATTAAGACATAAAACATAAAAGAAAGGGGATGAACAAGAAAAATACATAAAATGATCAACACATAGAAGAGATAAGGAAAAATAAGTAAAATAAGTGGCAACAAAGAAGGCATAAATTAATGCCCTGACCGGGCTGGAACCATGTACACACTACACGACAATCTGAAGACAAGCAATTATGACTACCACCATACAGGGTTGTTTAAATAACACCTTGCGAGGTGTTTATCAGGAGGCACTATCTGGACATCCCACTTTGAGTCCTTATAACTCTCACATTAATACATTTTTAATAGTGTTAATTCATGTAATAAATTCACATTTTAGGAACAAAAAAACTCATAATAATATAACATACAGCATATACAGCTATCAGGTATATAATAATCTAATTTGAAATGGGGTGGTCAATTTGAAAATAGGTTTTTTTATTGAAAGTAAGTTTGTAGAATTGTAGTTATCTTTAACTATTATAAAAAAAATAGGTAGCCAGATATCTGTGTTTGGTTTGGTAGCTAAGTGATAGCTAATGTAACTATAAGGTGTAAATGAGGTAATAGTGTAAGCTTTGAAATTTTAATTAGTACATATTATAGCAACTTTACATGAATTTCATTCATTATACCAATATTGTAATAATTCTCACTGCAGTTCATGTCAATCTACAAAACCTTACTTTTCTCTCCAATGAAATAACATTAAATGTATCTTGTGATGTTCCCTACAATGTCAGCTGGGACGAAATAGATTTCACCATAAAGGCTGTGCTCAGTGGAATTGTGATTGGGGAATCAAGATCTGCTTGTAATGATACAGTAACTATTACTGGTCTAAAGGAAGACACCAAATTTACACTTCAAGTATACTGGAAATATTGTGATTCATTTCCGAGTCAATTTGAATTTTTCACATCCCTTATGGCTAATACCACTAATAACACGTATTATGTCCAAAGCAGCTCTTCAGATATTATTATAGCAGCTACAATCCCTTCTGCTGTAGCATTAGTATTTATAATAATACTTTTTATTGTTTCATGTTGCTATTGTATTTTCTCTCCTAGGCGTCCAAATACCGGTAAGTACAATAAATAAAGGTATTATTTAGATTATTTATTGTTGGTTATATGGTTTTTGCACAGATAATCATGAACAGAAGTGACATTATGGTGTTCATTTAGTTTATTATTATTATGAAAACATTCAATGTTGTTTTTGTAACGCATAGTATTAATGTTTATATTTTAAATAGCTTATGTACGTATTTGTTGAATAAAGTTTTTTAACTTAAACAATTATTGTGTTGACTGGACCTGAAATATGTGACCGGATTTGTGAAAACCCGGCTAAACGCGGCATCTAAAGTTTTCTAATTTATTCTACCAGTAGGCTGCACGGGGCCTTGGGATGCCTTCCTCTGATTTATTCTACCAGTAGGCTGCACG
>WLWI01003517.1_pt1 | contig 13426 bp, 16 predicted proteins | sample 6701501 | NCBI WGS metagenome assembly WLWI01 (sample SAMN12718690, study PRJNA515312) | sponge metagenome | isolation source: marine sponge | host: Mycale hentscheli | place: New Zealand: South Island, Marlborough, Capsize Point | collected 2014-11-01
ACAGACACTCCCACTGCACACAGACACTCCCACTGCTGACAATTTACACTGCTGAGAAGCACATTACTACAGTCTCACTCTCAATAGACCAACAAAATATACCAATTTCCTCTCAAATTATTAAATATTCATAAGTTCATGTTCCTAGCAGTGTGGGTGTGAGCTTTACTTGTCTATATAATAATACACTTGTGCGTCAGTAACGACGACGACAGTGACCAGCAATTCTGTGTGTATTCACAAATAATTCATGAGCTGTGACGGTTCGGTAAAGCAGCGTCATTAGTTGGATGGGTAAAGCGGGTGGAAAGGAAAGACAGCGAAAGTTTTAAAAGGGAAGGCAATATTTTGCAAAGCCTAAGTCCACAATCATGAGAGACTGAGAAGCAGGAGAGATAGACAAGGGAGGAGTTGAACAAAGAGGATGAGAAAAGCTGAGTAGATGCTGGAAGAAAGAAAGAGAACAGGAGAGGAAAACTGATGAACTCTACAAGTGGTAGAGGATATCAAATGGATAAAATACATTATGTTACTGCAAAACTACACCAATCACCACTGTGTGTGGCGGGGCACTTGCTAGTTATTATCATGCTTATTATATATTATTAAATAATTATTGTATGTCTGCCCCTGACTTTGATATTGCAGCATTTACTAACTGTAAACTTATTACTATTCTACTTCAGATGCTTCTACTGCTCAAGGAAACGTCCATCTTTCCAATCAAATAAGCAATGGAGACTAATTCTTTGAACTGTTGCTGTAAAACTTTACCGGCCTTAATAGTAGTAGTAGTAGTAGTAGTAGTAGTTGCAGCATTGACAATAACAATAACACACATTCCATCACAAGTACCTTGCAGCCTTTTCGCACAAGTTATCGGCTATTTCTTCCACTCCCCTCAACAACTCCGGGACCTTAAAAAATACGAATAAATCAAGCAAACCCAGCAACCAGCCCAGCAGAATTCCCCGACCTTTCGTATGACAGACACAAGAAGCTGAGAGTGAAGCTCATTGGTAGCCATTTCTGAGAAAGAGCCCAACGTATCGGAGACCTCACTGAGAACACACACCAAGTTGTAGAACTGCCCCGGGGAACACTGGACAGAAAGGAAAGAGTAGCATTGAAAATCATCTGAACAACACACCCTCCTAAAGCCCCGCCCTGTGCAACAGTCTGTCTGCCGCCGCAACATAGCTGAAACACTATTCGTATATTACGAAATAAGATACATAAAATAAAGATACACACTTTCTTGGATAATATTTAAGAAAACACAACATTCCATGACCCTTTACCAGTTAGACTCACTTTTTTGTGATAGACAGAGCAGAGTTTCTTCTCCAGGTCAGGTAGCTTATGTAGCAGAGCTTTGAGGAGGACCAGAGAAGGAAGCTCACTAACACATAGCTCAGTTACTGCCTCCTGGCGCTGTCGTATCTTCCTACGCAAACAATGTAAACAATAAACAACATGTACAGCAGTGAGTTGAATTATTACAACAACAATAAACATAAACAACAACAAACACAACTGAACCACAACAGAAACAATAATAATAATTAGAAGACAATAACAATACTTTATTTATGTTCAAGTTGTGATTACATCATCTGACACCAGTCACAAAGAATACACACACAAAATGTCTCACGCAATATCTTGAAGTGGATACAAAAGCCAATTGACTAACAGACGTCTGCCGAAGGCTGTTTGGGTGTGGTTTAATATAGAAAACAGCGTCCCTTTCTCAGTTCCTCCAGACTGTGAAATGTATAAACATAATTTACAAAAACAAAAGAATTGAGTCACATTCTCCTCTTAGAATAATTTCAATTGGAAGTATTTCTTGACAATAATTCTGCACAAATTCAATTGGTTGTTTGAACTCACTAAGTTTCTAAAAATCTCCAAACTATCCAAAGTAGTCCCAGACAGTCTCATGCAGTGACAGCCAGTGCTGAATGGCCGCAAGTTACTGAAAACAAACAGAAGATATCTTTCGTACAGTTGTATTTAAGACACCTCTAAGTAGGGCTTCCCGGATTTACCCATCTTGCTTTTTAGCAATGCCCTCAAATTCTACCTATTTTGCTCCAAGCCTAAACCTATTAGCTTTAGTTCCTCCCATTATCAATGCTTCCCTATCATTATACTAAATATGGCTAGTTCATTGGCTATAATTTTGGAGATGACCAAATCCAACATTATTAAGGGGGGAAAAAAACTTTGCTCTGGAGTGGCAGAAGGTCGTGCTTTCTTCAGTGCAGATGACCTGTTCTCATGTCTGTCATGTCACTAGTGCATTGGTACGGCTACTCCATTGAAACAGTGATCAGTGACTAGCAAACATATTGGCATAAATTTTCCCATAAGCAACAAGATAAAACATCGGGTGAAGTTCTTTTTCCTTTCTGGATCTAACCCAGCAATACCAACTGGACTGGATACTGTGTTCAAACATTTATAGGCTACACTGTTAGTTTTCACAGACAGTTTCCTTCTCTGAATAAGTGCATAATATTTTTTAAAATTAAAATTACATATCTGGAAAAGAGTCTTCAATTAAAGCACGCAACATTTGTGACTAGAAATATATATACCAAGCAAACCCCGCCCCACACAATGGCGCTTGATGAACTAACTTTAGCAAATTAAGAACACAGTAACAAAAGGTACTTTTATAACCATTGCAATTATACTCTACCACTTGGTTTAGTTGCACCAGTTTCCCTCTCCTGCTGATCTCTTTCTTCCTGAGCCATCTCAGTTTTTCTTATCCCCCTCCATTCCTCTCTTCAGCTTTTTCTTCTTGAGTCATGGATTCCCTTCTGTCCTCCATTGTCTATCTCTCCTGCTTCTCAGTCACTCTGTCCTTCCATCCATGACTTCAGCTTTGTGAAACTATAGCCTCACCGTCATTTTCCTTCGATTTCACCTGCTCTTAGCTACAAATTGTCATTTCATTAATTGCCTCCGTTTCCCCGCCTTCTACAAAATGTGACGACACTTTACCCATTCAGTAAATGATGATACTTTACCAACTCAGCTCAACTAATGAATTTTCCCCCTGAATACGCACACCGTCGTTGTTACTGACACACAAGCGTACTATCATATAGATGATGTATTTGTCAGTACAGCAATTACTGGCAACTCCCTCCACCTCAGCTCCCTCAGATTTGTGCCTCCGTACAACCATCAGAATTAGTCAATATTATCTGTACATATACTTAGAACTTGCAAAACATACACCACTAAGTGAGCTGAAGAGAGACCTGTCAGAAGTCACTACAACTAGAAATCTCATTGTTATGCATAGAATTAACTGAACCACCTTGTCCTTTACCTGGTCACCAACAGAATATTCTGCAGTCCGAATGGTTGAAGATATTTCGTTAGAGCACCACAACACGAGATTACTACTGGAGGCAAGTTCACTATCACCTGGAGACCTGGAGAGAGAGAATCACGACACACCAGTCACATGATAACTATCAACAGACACACCAATCACATGATAATCATTGATCATAGTTTTTAAAAATCTACGTAGTTTTATAGTGAAAATTAGTTCTCTAGAGCGCAAAAAAAAAAAAAAATCAAATGAAATAAAAAGAAATCTTTTTTTAAACTTTATTCATAAATAGAAATTATACGCAATGTGCTGTGAGTTTTACTTGCCAGCCAAATATACCGTAAGTCACAACAGAAATGGTACATACACAAGGAGGCATACATTCATTATACAGCATGAATGAATTTGGACTTCTGCTAAGGCCCATCTCAAACCTGTTGTGGCGCCACTGGCTGTAGTCGATAAGCCAACGCCCACATCTGGCGAGGTCGCTGGAGTCTCGTCTTCACATAATCTGGTCACTGTAGAGAAGGCCACATTGTAGTCATACCAACTCTCTGACACCTCTTCTGCTCGTAAAACATTGGAATCACTATCACACACACACACACACACGAATACTGTACATATACATGCCCACCCAAAGATATCAAGCAATCTTCAGGTCTATTGAATCAACACTGATTGCCTGGTAACCCAGGTGACCAGGGAGCCATAAGAGGGGTTTTTAATTGGAGGTACAAGTTTAGTTCAATACATTTATTGAAATTACGATACCTTACCATATGAGAGCATAATGACAAATACCAAGGTGGCAGAACTGAAAATAAAATTCAGTGTAAAGTCTGGTAAGTTTTGAATATTTATAATTCAATGGCTAGAAGGGGAAGAAAAAAAAAGCTTTAAAAAACAAAAAAAAAAACTGGAACAAGTTGCATTAGATTCCACTCATCCCTAGTTTTAGAGATATGTACTTCTGCACACCAATGGCAATCAAGCAAGCTACTCAGTTTGTTGAATTCTTCATCCCCAGCAAAAAAAAAAAAAAAAAAAAAAAAAAAAAAAAAAAAAAAAAAAAAACAAAAAATATATTAAATAAAAAAACAAAAAAAAAAAAAAAAAAAAAAAAAAAAAAAAAAAAAAAAAAAAAAAAAAAAAAAAAAAGTTTGGTTAGCTCTCAGTGTTGTGGGCTAGTCAACCAATAACCTGATCAACTAAATACAGCTGTCTTGATTCTTCTTCTCCTCTTTTGTTTTTCCCCTTTCTCTCCACTGTGTCCTTCTCAAAGATTCATTACTGAAACTAAAATTGCTTCAATCATAATAAAGGAAGATACTGAGCAATTCATGAACTCTTTACAAACTAAAAGTTAACTACTCAATAATATGTAGGCACTTAGCTACAGCTGATGTTAATCCACACATGGCCTAACTGTATCTGTTCGCAGGACTAGCTAGCCCGCTCGCCATCAGAGGTGCTACAGGTTGCAGCACCAGTAAACCTGAACTGAAAAACAGGATAAACAGGTTGCACTCACTTCTGAAACCATTAGTAAATAAGTGAATCAAATTTCTAGTATCTTACTCCCTTTGCTGTGCTCGCCAATGAAAAACTTAAGTTCAGCAATTGTCAGTAAACTTGTCTGTTGAACAGTATCACATCTCAACCCTAGAGTGATTGGTGTGTGTGTTGCATGTGTGTGTGTGTGTGCATGAGTCTCCTAGTTTGCACACATGTACCTTCCATTGTACTTGGTCCAGTCCAGTAAAGCCTGCTTCAGCCTCTCAGAACAGTTGCTAGGATACAGGACTTCCACAGGCTGGAGGTGACTCAACCTCATCTCCAGTTCAGAGAACATATCACCATCATCCACAAACTCATCATACACCATGTTACCCGCAGATGGTTGCACCGCCTTACCAAACACACACAATGTATATATATGTGTGTATATACACACACACATACGTACACACACTTATACATACATACAGGCAAAGTATCACTGTTAGCAATATACGTACCAGAAATCCCACAGTGACTTCCTTCCCCTTCTTTCTAGTCACCTTCTTCTCCCTCACTATCTCCCCCAAACACATGAGGTAAGCTCCTCCTTCATCACAACTTCCTCCATCTTCGTCTTCCTCTACATCCACACCTGACACATACCATTGGTATAACATTGACAAAGAGACAAGCACTAACACACACACACACACACACACACACACACAAACAAAAAACAGAAAACAAACAAACTGTATTTGTAAAATTTACTGTAGACTCTCAGCTTGCATGGTACTAACTAACCAATAGTAGGGACACAAGGAACCCCACCCATCCAGACAGCCATGGCTATGCAGGTTGGTTTTTGTATTTTATACCATAGTTGCTGTAGATTAATTTAAATAGCACACGACGGAATATTTTTTTGTCTACAAAATAGAGTGAGGTGTGTAAAGTGATGTATGTGTGTTTGTTTGTTTCAAATGAAAATCTGGTCATTTTTTTTTGTTTTTTACGTGTATGAAGCTTTCTCTCGCGAGTACTCCATCCCTGTATAACTGACATGAAGAATTATTTGAGTATAAAGCCTTGCCTGGTGAGCATCACTGGATGCCATCGTTCAATTACCACTGTTCTTGTTTTGTTTTAGATAACCCTTTGGAATCCATTTTAACTATTACTTAAAGAGTGGGCATGGTAGTAGTAGACTATTACTTACTGCAAGCTACAAAAGAACAGATGTTGTGATGGTTTATCACTTCTAAATCACCTCACCATTCCCCCCAGATTTAGTTGCTCCTCCTTTACCCTTAACTTAACATGGCTCCCATTTTTTTTTTGTGACATCTGTTTAACCAGAAGATAGGTAGACCAGTGCAATCATTGCAAAATTGTCCCGTCTATTCCAGTATGCTTACCTATCAGAGTGGACCTAGTGTATAATCCAACTAGCTTCCTCTCAAACGGACCGGACTTGTTATCTCCAGCAGCCTTCAGAGCAGCCGTTTCAACTTGCTTAACCACACCCACTTTGTACCCTGCTGCCACCAATCTGAATGAGATAATAAAATTGGAACATCACAATACCTCATGTGCGCATGGACAAGATAAAAGAATGGAAATGTACCTTCGAAGGTGAATATTCAAACGATAGACAGGGATACTGGCGGTGTTGAAGTTGTGGGCGTGGAAACAGCCAATCTTGAGCACACGAGAAGCAACTTCGGCATCTTCACCGAAGAACCGATACTTGTAGCCACACTCCACAAACAAGATGGCGTCTGGATGGGTAGCTTTGACGGACAAATATTGCAACTCCAGCGGAGTGTACTGCGCAGACTTGTCCCTCCCCCCTCTGCTGCCGCTCGAGGCCACATCCTTCACTTTACCTGATGACGTTTGCAACTCATTGTGAACTTTATCTTGCTGTTCTTCTGCTACCACATGGTCTTGAGACTTCTTCAAGATTAGTCTTGAACTTGCACTATAGCTCCTGGGGCTCTTCTCGACAGGAGCAGATTCATCAGAAGGAGAACAACTTGGAAAATACGAAGATGAAGATTTCGAGTGCTTGAATTTCTGAAGCTTGGATGTAGTCTTCTCTGTTATAACGGGTCCTATCAATTGTGAGGAAAACACACACCCAAATACATAGTACTAAATTCATATTGCTAAATAGGCAATTGAGAAGTTGTTTTGCAAATTCAGTCAAAATGTGTTGCATACATTATTCTTGAATAAGCCAAGAATACCTGCATTTTTTTAATTTTTTTTACATATTCTGCCCAACCCACCCTCGCTAACAACAAAAATATAAACCACTGAACTGTAATCAGCAAATAGACGCAACACACACACAACCACAAATAAACACCACTAGGCATCGCTCCATACCAACACAGAATATCAACAATTCCTCAACGAGTTTGTTCGCTCTCTTACTTCTGACACTACTCTGACCACACCCTCCTTCATCACCACGTGACCCTCCTTCATCACCATTACTGAGCGACCCCTTCTGGAGACATTCAATAACAATATTGACACCAACACCTGTTTTAAGTGACCCATATAAAACTTTTTTTTTTTAACACAAGAAATGATGCAAGGCTTTAATGTACTATGATAAAAAAGGCACAGAATTATTACAATTGGTTAAGAAACTTCCTCTCACTTTATTCAGTTTCTTTTCCTCTTCTACTCTGCGCATAAACTTGAACAAACTAGACTGCATAGTTCTAGAACTAGCCACGTGGATTGTAAACACTTACGTTGTATAGAGACGATCTTTACCAATTAGAAGCTGTCATTGAAGGCTTTTTACTACCAAGTAATTGCTACATGGATTCTTTGTTGCTGGATAGAAATGAAGACGAACCATCAGTGCCAGATAGCGTCCTGCAAAATCTCTTGTTGACAGTACGTTTCTTTCACAGTTCTTGTACAGCTAACTGCAGTGTTGGCTTTAAAGTTTAACTCTGGCAGAGCTCCAAGAGATTTAGTGACACTTGACTAATTTTTGGGATGGTATAAAGCTAAAGGCAGTTGTAGAATGTGGCTATGGTCACGAAGCCTACTACTTGATATCTTTCTTTTTGACGACCTCGTACCAACTTCCAGTTAGATGAGCTATAAAATAGTGATTTAGTGCAACGATGTCGGTAATATAGATCTATATATGAGACATCATCAGGAAACAGGAGTGAACTCCATCCATGTGGGTGTGGCAAGTGGATGTTCTCTACCCTACTCCCATTCATGACCACTAGATAGAGCATAATAAGGAAATACAACCAGAAACGTGCTTGTAAAATTTTGGTCACAAAAGAAAAAGATACACTAAAAGCATTATGGAGCTAACAATATTATTATAATTGTTATATTTTTGTACACATTTTAATTTTTTTTTAATTTTTTTTTTTTTTTTTAATCTGAGTAAACCTGAGTAATTGTAGCTATAGCAGCCATGTCAATGTATGTGTGGTGTAGCCTGAGGACATGACACCCAAGGACGTACCGGGTACTCAGCCACAGACCAAGGTCGTTATCCCTGAGGCAGGTTGGTGAGAGAGAGAGAGATGTAAGGAGACTGAGGTGAGGATTACGTGCTCTTCTGTAGGATTCTGTTTGAAGACGTGGACAGACAAGAAGGAGAAAGTATTCATCAACATCTGTCAGTCCCAACAGGTAGTCATTTCTTCTGTAATTGCTCGGGTGGTGATGATGATGATGATGATGATGATGATGATAAGGATTGAATAACAATTATAACACCAATTACAATGATGTTGTTGTTGTTGTTGTTGTTGTGATTTGTACACTTGATGTGAAGATTCCAGCTCCCAAGGACATCACTGACGACCAGCTTGACAAGCTGCTGGAGTCGGGGGATGCGTCTCATTATCGCATCCCCCTCAGCCTGGGAGAGCCACACCCCACCCCTGACAACTGTTAGTACGCCACATACACAACACTGTGAGCTTGTTTAAATTCATAGAACAGAACAGCACAGGAGTAAATATCTAAATATAGAAAACCTAAATATAGAACTGTCGATATCTTTCCTATTGTCTGAAGATCTTCAAGTGTCTTTCACTACTTCTGTCTTTCTCAACTGAAATAATAATTCAGTAATGATTCAGTCATTCTCGGCTGAAATAATTATAATAATAGCAAATTTTCTCTGCCAATAAATATATTTTTTTAACTTGACATTTTGACATTCTTGCTGAAGTCTTATCTGTTGAAAACTTAGCAAGAGTCAGATGGCAGGTTGAATTTTGAATTTATACAGAGAACAACTCCTGTTATTATATTACAGCTGCTTTGATTTCTCTCTTTTTGATATCAGGTCAAGCTATATACAACATACAAGCATACATACATACTTATACCCACATACTAGCATGCATGTGTAATTATATGGATGCATGTTTGTTCGCATGTGCTTCTAGCTGGTAATGAGTGTCAGGCGTATGATGTCATTATATCTTCAAAGCTCCTCCAGATAGTGCAGGTAAGGTAAGGTGCTGAAGGTGCTAAAAGTCAACTACTTGCAGTTTATGTATGAATTTTGAAAAGTGTAGAGAATTGTATTTTTATTGTTTTATGAAGGACAGGCCTAAGATGAAAGACTTTCTCCTTACCATTGTCTTGGAAGGACTCGAGGAAAAATACAAAGTGAAGCTTTCACGAGGTTAAAATTCTTGACCATATTATATTTCTGTTGTCTGGTTAGTCTCTTTCTTAATTTGCACTTTTTTTAAGACTGCAGAATTATGAAGAACAGGAAGTTTATGGGTCATCTGCCAGAACAGTCCGTGAGGAAGAAATCCAAACCATTCATAGTTGAAATGGACAACAAGTGAGTGAGGGAGGGAGTGAGTGTTGAGGAGGGTGTTGTTCTTGAGGAGGGTGTGGTTCTTGACACTTCGGATCAGCAATACAATACAATACAACCTTGTATGTATGTGTGTGCGCCTGTGTAGGTATATGTATGTATGTTTGTAATGTCTGTATATTTAAAGTTTATTGTATTTGCTTCAGGAATGCTGCATCTACTGAGAAAAAGGAAAGGTAACTGAGGTTTGTGCTTCCAATGTATAATGTATTATTGTGTCTTAATTGTAAGCCACACTATTTTTTTTTCCCACTGAATTGTTTTTGTATCATTGTTGTTGTTTTGTTGTTGTTGGTGTTGTTTATTTAACCTATCTAGCACATCAGCTCCTGAACCTGTGTACACTCTGGCCAGAGATCCGGTGGAAGGGGAGGTGCCCGAGTTCCTCGTGATGGAAGTGCAGCTTCCCGGAGTGGTAAGGGGTCGTTACATTGTCTGTGTCACAAGTTACCAGAGTAAGTGAGAAGGTCCTTCTGGATCTTTGCTTGGCTCAGGTGAACACTCTCTGATGGTGCGCATTGCATGTTCCATCAGCCACACCTTTGTTTAGGCAACTCTGTGGGGGACTTTACCCACCTGAACCAGCCCCACCCCCTTAGCTACTCTGTGAGCCCCACTCCCCTCAGCAACTCCATACACACTTGAAGCAGCCCCACCCACCCCCTCAGCTACAGCCCCACCCCGTCAGTTAAACTGTGAGTGACTTTATCCTCCTAAAGTCATTCTATTTCCCCTTTTTACCTTCCCCCCCCCCCTCTCTCTCTCCCTCTCCCTCTCCCATTCTCTCGCATCCTCTGGTCACTTATTGTATTGTGTCTATTGTAAGGAATAGTTTAGCTTTGGTGTAAGTGATTTTAAGTCCTCCCAAAAATATTTTGACTTTATTATTATAATGTCACAGTTCCGTGATTTCCCCAAAATCCTGTAACTTGTGATGTAGAAATCGTCGAGAAACTTGTGTCTGGAAGTAGGAGAAGACAGGATAGTCCTGAAGACTAGACCCAAGCTCTTCTTCCTCGACGTGGACTTGCCATTCCTGGTGGATGCAGATGCCTCTGGGGCACAATTTGATGCTGCCTCTTCAGCCCTCACCATCACATTAACTGTGACTGATATAGCTCCTGTTTAATTAACTCTAATTAAAGCCACTCGCTCTAGTTTCGGATTACTGCTTCATCCAAGGTACATTTTATTTCCTTGCTCAATTTCTCTCTTCTTGTTCTCCCTTTCATTTCTGCATTTAATTTATCATATTATTACAATAGCCAAAGCACCTAAGTCATGTGGTTGTATGTGGAGGGCGTACATAGTGAGGGTGGTGTGTGCTTATTTTGTGGTGGTATGTGTATGTGCTGGTAACACGTTGTGTGAGTGATACAATATGTGTCTATACAACCCTAGAGCAATTTTTACATCATATTATTTAGGTGAAGTGTGATAAGTGTTGCAGTGAAGCAATTTTTGTTCATTTATTTGCATATATTTGGTGGGAGTGGCACACATGATAATGTAGAAGTCACATGGGTCAAGTTTTTATCTTGCTGCTCCAGTAACTAAAGTAGTTCAAGGCTTGCTTTTTTTTTTAGTTTGCTTTGTTATGTTGGTGTATCCGATGTCTTACATCTGGGCATTCTTGTTCCATCTATTGTAGAAGTAGTTTAGGTTGTTTCTATGAATACTCCTCTTCTAGTAGGCCTCAGAGCAGAGAAGCTAGCTCCTCGTTGTGGAGATTCCACATGCCATGCCAGTAGCCTGACATACAGTAGCTTGACAAAATACAGTTTAATTGCCATTTATTTATTATTATCATTGCTATTATTACTATTATTATTATTACACTTTTTATTGCAAGCAATGTATAAAATAGGCTTTCACAAAAAAAAAAGCGGTGAGAAAAATGGTGTTGTATTTTTTACCCAGATATGAAATTCACATGACAATAACAAAGATATTTAGGTTGAGTGTTATACACAATTTATACAATTGTGTAGTGCAACAGCAAAGTTAAAAATGAAGTGATTCGACATAAAAATGTGCTTAAAAATGTCATAAAGTGATCAATTTTTCCCCTTCTCTCTCATGGCAGAGAGCAATGCTCCTATGACGATTCCCATGTAGAAACCAACTGGGATTCCCACAATCCCAAACGGCCCTCCCAGCAGTCCGATGCACCCCACCAACGCCCCCACAAAGCCAGATCCCGCGATCCCTCCCACTGTCATAGCCATCTTCTTCATGTCACTTTTCTTCCGAACCAGCACAATGGGCTGGTCCTCGAGTCTCCGTAAAAAATCACTTTCTTTCACATTTTCCACTGAGCGAAATCTGCTCACGTTGAGCCTCAGCATGGCAGCCCGTGCTTCTGGTGTTTCTATGACAGTTAAACACTCCATCCAGAAGTTGCTGAACCAGAGGGTCCCATCAACCAGTCGGCTCACCGAGCTGTGGCCGGTAGGGACTGTCTTAAGTTCGCAGACTATATCCTCAGGTACGTGTAGATCGTTGATCAGAGTGTCTTGTATGGCAGAGGAGAAATCGTTGACGAGTTTTCTGAAGAACCAGACTTTGTCAGTGTGGTTCATATCACGCATGTTCGGGTTCATAGCCTCCACTGCATCTGCACATGTCAGTACCACTATGGTCTTCTTCCAAACTGAGGGCCCGAATGTCGTGGTGATCTTGCCCATGGCAACGGCATCAGGATTATTGCGAACAAACTTGCTCTCTGTGATTCGTAGAGCAAAGATCATCAGGTCTATATCCCCACACTTGCGCTTCATTTCATCCAGGTATGTATCTTCCATGCCTGAGCCGTCCTGGAGCCCTGGAGAATCGAAAATGGTGATTTTGACGTCCCTCACCATAGTGTGGTAAGCAGAAACGTGCTGGGTCGTTCCCGACGTTGACAAGCCTATTCCTTCATCAGCTACCTGCTTCCCGACTAAGCCGTTCACCAAGGATGATTTTCCCGTTCCAGTTTTGCCTACTATCAGAATGCTTATTTTGTTAGAGGACTGCAAAATGGCTCTTATATCTTCACTGTTTTCCAAGTTCAACCTACTGAAGTCGATGTCTTGCAAGCTTGTGCTGTAAGAGCCATAGGCACTCAAACCTTGCAGCACTTCATCTTCGCTTACGTCTCCTAAATTTTCACTGGAGCTGCTATTCCCTGAAGCAGCCATAAGCAAAGCTTTAGCTTTACTACTTAATTTTCCCAATTCGCGCCACACCACCCCGCGTTCCTCCCGCGCGTCGCGTAGCAAACGTCCGGGGCGGGGCTTTTTGGTTGGTAGGAATCGTTAGGCGCGAGCGCTTACATTACCCCAGCTAAAAAGTAGGTACATACATACATACCTCTACTTTTTAGTCTGGCTGCGCCTGTGACTACTCGCTACTATTTCATTGAAAGTGGTTAAGCACAAGACAACATACGTGCAAATATAACCTCCCTCATTATTTGGAGTCTGTCCACCACTATGTGCAAATACTGAAGCTGTTTTTATGCTGGCAAATTATTACTAACAGTTGTCAGTGTCATGTCTGGGACCCAATTATTTATCAAATTTAGCTATTTACCTCATTTTGTCAGGCAATTCTACTTGAGCTCTGACATTCTGTTGGTTTTTACAGCTCTGAACAATAGTATTACTGAACTGTAA
>WLWI01003518.1_pt1 | contig 13425 bp, 13 predicted proteins | sample 6701501 | NCBI WGS metagenome assembly WLWI01 (sample SAMN12718690, study PRJNA515312) | sponge metagenome | isolation source: marine sponge | host: Mycale hentscheli | place: New Zealand: South Island, Marlborough, Capsize Point | collected 2014-11-01
ATTGGTATGGATTTAATAGTTACAAACTAGGAAACAGAATCGCCATAAAAATACATAAATAAATAAATAAAATTGCCAACATTAGAAAGAATTGATGATGCTATAAAAGTCGATGGCTTCAAAGCCATGTCAGTTCAAGTGACACTGGGCAGATTGCAGGAGTGAGTGGACCAGTACAAGAACACCTGGACTCCCATGTGGTGGGCATAGGTAAAGGATATCAGGACCATCAGATGCCACCACTGGTGACTGGACCCTATGTAGTTTACCTTACCTATTAAACAAATAATAAACACAATGAAGCACCAAAGGTGCAAACCCTTAGCGCTACTATACACTAGCTAGCTATAACAAAAACATTTCTCGGACCGAAAAAAATAATGTATTTGGCTATTCCTAATCAGGTATCAATACAGCTCAAGCAATGAAAACGGTAGATGTAGCTAATTGTTCAATAGCATAATGCTACCTGAATAAATAAGATGTATTCACTCCCTGACTGCCTAACTCACCTGGGAATGCTTTCTCTGGGAAGTGACTCACATAAAACATTCCTCCTATTGTAGTCACCACGTACATGACCATGATCTTGGGAATAAACAGCTACACACACACACACACACACACACACACACACACACACGAATACAATAATCAATAACTACAACAATAATAGTAATAACAATGAACAATGATGAAGATATTAACAATAATAATAATAAATAAATAATTGAATGAATGTAAATTAATTAATTAATTAACTAACTAATTAAGTAATTAAAAACCAATAGAAAAATACTAACAAAATACAGCATGCTTCGCAAAAAATCACATGGAATTTGAAAAAAAAAAATGCCACAATGTATTCATCTAACAAGGGAAAAAATTGTTTACCCTATACCTGAACACAAACAATAAACACAACAAATATACCATAACAAACTTGTCTTGGAATCCTCCACTGAGCACGATCCAGTGGGCCACTGGGACAAAACTAGCAAACAAGATAGCAGAGTAGAGTGCCAAGCGTCTGAAGTACCAATGATTAGACAGGAAGTCTGGATGAGTCTGAGCAAAGAAACTAATGAAGACAAGGACAGCCATAAGACACATGTAGGTAGTCTGCCAGAACTATGCAACACACACACACACACACAAACAATATGATAATCAGACAACATACCATTAAATCCAGAGGAAGAATAAAACAATTATGTCCTGTTTATTGACAATAGAATTATTAGATGATTAGATGAGCACACTCAATCAGGACACATGTAAACACAAACACACAATACGACACGACACATACAAGCCTAGTCTCATGGGCCACACCTTTTACCTAATCAACTGCTCGGGGAAAGAGCCTGGTCAAACTCAATACATTAATCCATAACAAGTTGCCGACAGAGTTGGTGGTGGGCATGTAAAAAAAAATATGTCACAATGTGCCTCAGCTCTCTAAAGGCTTTTTTTTTTCTTCTATAACTTACTTTGTATAGTTCTCACAGTAGATTTCACATAGACCTGGCATGGCCTCTCCATTTTTACCACATGCCAATATGGAATTGGGCTAAACTTGCTGGACAATTTCTTTAAAAAATGCTAACTGGCAATTACCTGCTGCTTTCTGCTTGCTAACACATTTACTACCCGCAGACATGATGCAATATTACGTAATAATTCACACCCTCTTAAGATAAATTGCTGACCGAGCTGTACGACTGAGTACGATCAGATTCTCTCCATGTACAGCGATTAGGTAAAGGGTCTATCTCACGGGACTACCTTCAGTACAACATACCTTGTGGCAATAAAAAGCATAGTAAGCTCCAGGGAAGTAGCAGCCACACAAACCCACGGACACTCCAGCTAGATCCATACTCAGCCAGCGTCTACTTGAGTACTCAGACTGGCATGAAAACAAGTGGTAGCCAGCAGAGCAAAACATACACACCTACAGACATACATACATATATACATACATACATACCATACACCACAACACAATGCAATGCAATGTACAGTGATGAAGCAGGGAGGAATTTCGTTTATGAAGATGGGGGTTATTCCTCTTAGGGAGAACTTAAATACATTTCAATAATTAAGTTTAGGGAAGTGCTGTGACTTTATAGACATCATAAAATTAATGTGGCACATCAGTCTGAGTCCACTAGCATTTAGTGCATGACAGCTACACTGGAAGCTGGAGAAAAAACAACAACAACAACAACAACAGAAACATCTACTATAGAATGTGCACACACAGCACAGCACATGTACACATGCACATGTACACATGCACATGTACACGTACACACACACACACACACACACACAATAGAAGGGAAAAATTAGACAAATCGAAAGTCCTCTTTAGTCTCCGTTACTTGATTTTAGCCCATGTTCCCCCGACCCCCTTTCTTTACACTTCCAAAAGACCAAGCAACTAACCAACCCAACATCACAGCTCAGGAACATTATGTGCGTTTGTATTAATCACCCCCTACAAGAGGTGTAAAAATATGGTGTAAAAACATGGTGTAATTGTGTCCCCAAGCACCAGCTACTAGTAAGTTCAGTTTTGTGATGCTTCAGTGTAGGAAGGTCCACATAGAACAGTTTTGGGGAAACTGGTTGAATTGTATGTGATGGTATTAGCCAAGATGGAGACTAAACAATTAATGGACATTACAGGGGATATTTGGACAACTCTCTTTCCCTGTGAAGACATAATTCTTGTAATGGTTTAATCACTGGATTACATAAAGTTGATACATTGGGAATTTTGCAAAGAAATCTGAATTCAATTAGGACCTTAGAAATGAATAACCACAAAAATAAACAGTATTGACTGGAATTATAGCCTAAGTAATACTGGTCGACATGCAAAATGCATTCAATATTTGTATTTAAACAGGTGTAATACATTCCACAAAGAAGAATCTGACATGCCGACTTAACTACATATAACTAGTGGGGTGCTTAGCACAAATGGTGAGCCAGTCATTGTGCACAAACAACAAGGTATAATCTGATAAAAGCTAATTTTTGCCTTTACAAAATCTGTATACAATAAGGCTACATTTTGAGTTCCCTGAAACTCACCTCAATTTTCCAGAGTAGTGGTATGTGTGGCTTCTATAGTAAAAAAAAAAAAGACTACCTAAATGACCAGTAGTTCCTGACAAAAGTACTCCAGCTAATTAAAAAAAAAATGGTAGAGTTTTTAAATTACGTTATGGTAAGGGTTTCAATGCCATAGTAACCACTTTCCGCAACAAAGTGTTCAACTTGAAGAGGAAAAAAAAAAAAAAAAAAAAAAAAAAAGCATTTCTAGGAAATAATTGCACAGTTTAGAGCCTAACCCTAAATTAAGCTTTGCCAAGCAACTGCTGCAGAAAAAAGCTGTGTAAAGGCAGCTAATAATATATTTACTTAATGTTTACTTAGTGCTAGTCCAGGTATGATTCTCATCTTAAATGTTACAGCCAAGCAACTGCTGCAGAAAAAAGCTGTGTAAAGGCAGCTAATAATATATTTACTTAATGTTTACTTAGTGCTAGTCCAGGTATGATTCTCATCTTAAATGTTACAGCTAAGCAGTCACTGTAACACACAACACGTTCACCTACACTTTTTCACTGGATATATCAACACAAGACTCATGAAGTCAAGACTTCGTGACTTGACTAATGGACAATGAATTGTCAAGTAAAAACAATTCTAGAATGGGCCTTTTCACAAAAAAACAAAAAAAACAAAAACAAACTAGAATGAACCTTTCTCAATCAAAGGGGTCTAACTAAAAGCAAATGTAAAATGTGAAAAAATCTCAGTTGTCACCGGGTAATCCAGCCCAGGACCCCTGGCTTTAGCCACCAGTGCTCTAGCCACTGAGCTACAACAACCCTCGACTTTCAAGACCTTCACATTTTACCTATATACTGTTGAGCAGTACCACTTGCTGCAGTCTCGTACTCAACAAACCACCAATTATGTGCTGTCAGAACTCCTTTTCGGTGTCGACCCGGTAACACCTTTCCCCCTCCCCCAGAGAGGAGCCATAATTAGTATATTGAAAAGCCTTGATAAAGCCAATTCACAAACAAATACTCCCAATTCTCAATTGTGTTACCCTTAGCATCTGTCCCGCTCCGCTCACTCGCCAATAATCATATCCTTACTTAGAATTCAGCTGCACTCTATACAGCAATACAATGAATAGCTCTGCCTCAACGAATTGTTTCCTTGGAATAACATCTGGGTTCATACTCCAAAACAACAACAGTAAACTAGCGTGTATTGACATGTAAACCTCCACAGAACATCTCTGTACATGTATGCACCAGTCTATATATATATAATATATGTCCCAAGTGAAAATGGCGAGCAAACAGAAAGAATACTCACTCTCAAAAACGTGCACAACACCTAACACACTCAAGTACATATTCTGAAAAACAACAACAACAACAATAAACATGGAATATCTTCAGCTAGTCATTTTATATAAACTCAGTGTGTATATATGCAAACACACACATACTACATAGAACAAGCAACTGAAGAGTTGTCAAGTTCAGTTTTTGGAGGATTATGGATATGTTTTTGTACAATAAATCCAGGCCATTATGATACAAGAAAAACCTTATGAATCACTTTCTTCTGGCTTTAGCACACATTTAGAACTCAACAACAAACCTATTAGTCGCTCCACTTCAATTCTATGAAACTTAAGTTCAAATACTTTTTAAATTTATACGTTATATATATATATTACATATAATGTATTTATGTACTTGATAGCTTCAAACGAGTGCATATTTATACACAAATTCTTGTGAAGCAATTTTTTTAGAAGGCAACCACATTCAAGATTAGCTGTTGACAGAGTAACTGACAGACTGTGTCTGAGTGGTGTAGCAGTTGTGTCCTTGGTTCAGAGCCTGAGGTCCACGAGTTCAAGCCCAACTCAGGCAAATTTCTATGGATTTTCCATCTACCTCCTACCAGCCCCACCAGTCCACCCAGCTGTGATTGGGGACCTGGCATTTGCTGAGGTGCAAATTCAAAGCTTTTTCTTATGAAACAGCAATGTTCCAGGTGGGACTTCGGGTGCCCACACCACTTGCTGTGAGGAAAGGCCTGTTCTCCTGCAAGTTCCTAGCCCAGCTCCAGGAGCTTTGCTTGCATGGCTCACTGTGCCTGCTTAGTACACAGGCATCCTGGCTCTGCCAGGTGTGCATAGCCACTAGATTGCAAAAGAATTTGCATTTACAACTGACAGACCACTTGAAGGATACTGAATGTAACCTTCATGTGCCTGTACACAGAAATAGTTCCAAACAAAGCATGCACTGACAAGACACGAACTAGCCCTCACTTTGAAATAATGAACAAGATAAATCAAATAATTTTAATTACGCAGCAAAGGCACACGAAGATGACTAACCTTTAGAAGGTTAAAGAGAACCCCAAATACAATAAGCCAACAAACATAGTACAATAGTAAACAAGTCTAAATTACATCTTCCTATCCCATCTTGTCAACCTTAATTTTTCACCAACACAAGCTATTTCTTCCTCCCAAAAAAGGTAACCCGACCCTTTGCCTACTCGGTCCATCATAATCTGAAACTACCACTCATAAGATTATTTTAAATATAGACCTACCTGCCTTCTACTTAATCGTGCACCACACACACACATAGATAAAAGCACACATGCGTGAGCACACACACACACACACACACACACACACACACACACACACACACACACACACACACACACACACACACACACACACACACAGATACAAGCAGCAAACACACACACTAACACACACAGCCCCAAGAAGCTGCAACACCAGAAGAACTTGCCTGAAAGCAGAAGTTCATAATGGTGAAGGTGAGATGGTCGCCAGAAGAACCCTGGTGGTCAGGAAGGAAATAGATGTTGTCTGAGAACTGGAGCAATGTGAAGTAGCAGAAGCCAATCAAGTGTGACCATATGTTGACTGTCTCATTGGACCATATGAATGCACTAAGATAAACAAACAAACAAACGATAAACAGAAGCAAATTATCAAACCCTTCATGTGTGTATTAGACAGGAGACATTACTAAAAGCTCCTTTCACATGTGATGAAAGTGTAAAACTCTCTGAGTATAACTTTTAAGTAACTAGCAAAGCATGGGCAGCCCTTCATAGCATGGGAGCTCTTCATAGCATGGGCAACCCTTCATAGCATGGGCAGCTCTTCACAGCATGGGAGCTCTTCAAAGCATGGGCAGCCCTTCATAGCATGGGCAGCTCTTCATAGCATGGGCAGCCCTTCATAGCATGGGCAGCCCTTCATAGCATGGGCAGCTCTTCATAGCATGGGCAGCCCTTCATAGCATGGGCAGCTCTTTTATCATAATTGCAATATCTCAGTGTAATGAGGAAAACAATTCATCATTTCCATTAAAAAAAAAAAAGTATTAAAACAACTTATCTATTCTCAAAGCATTTCAAATTACCAGCTGCCATTACCAGTACTGTATGCATAAACTGTGAACAACCAGTGCCTAACCCGCTAGCTAGTGTCGGCTAAGGTAGATAATTGGCTACATCTTTCTTTTAAGTGGATGTAAACTGAGGAGACACCTCCTAATAGAGGAGTGCTGACAGAAATAATCACTCGTGCCAACTGGATCTGAAGTGCTGTTCTCGTCAAATTGTGCAACATTTACTACCAAATATAACATGAAAGAGAATAATTGCACTGTTTACAGGCACAATGACATCCTAGGTTAACATTACTAGAAAGTAAGAACAAAAAAAACAAAAACAAATCAGAATGTCATTTTAGAACTTGCAGATTAAAATTGCACCATATACAGCAAGAGTTATCACGCTCACCCAATAAATGCTACAACTTTCACCCACCTCTGTGGTAGTCAGTTACACCCAATCAAACCAGGAAGCATACGCTTAATTACCAGCAAGTGTGAGCTAGTGATGATATCTGGTATCGCTGTGTGTGACTACAATTCTTGGATAATAAGATGTCATCACACAGTGTTGCTAATATCTCTACAAAATATACGACGTTTCCTCCTCCACACTTGTATGTTAGGACACACGTACAGGTCATCAACAGGCAGTGGTGAGCGAGTTTGTGATTTATGAAAAGTGAAAATACTTCTCCCGTTTACTTTTAGTGTACCACTCATTGAGAGGCAATTTCCACAAAAGTTCACATTCACACTGTCTCTGTCTCTCTCTTTCGAATAACCCACAAGTATGGACAGTTCGTTCTAAGGGAATACTTTGTTACATAATGAGCTAAGTGAAGGCAAAGTATTGGTACTTGACAAACTTCACCAACTACATGTTTTGGTAACAACAACGTACATTATGTTAACTGCACTACCAAGGAGCTGTAACAGAACATTATCGAATGCCCTTCATGAAAACTTTACAATGCATAGGGATAATACGATTAGAAAAGATATCAAGCAAAACGAAAAAAAAAATGAAGTGGGCATAAGAAAGAGAAAAAAACTCAACTAGCTGTCCTCCATGCATCATTATGTCAATAACATAATATTGTCACAAAAGAGAACTCAGACTAAGCTAAGTGCATGTTGTCCCATGCGAGTCCTAGAAGGATTAGTGAAGCTCACAGCAATGGCCACATTGCTCCATGCTGAAAGCAACTTCATGAGTTGACTAAACTTTCCAGACCACAGTAGGTTATCAAAATAAAAACCAAACAAAACAACCTGCACACTAGAGCTGGGCGATATTGGATAATCACAGGCAATACGATACTTACCTGCATTATTGCAATAAAGCGATATATGTATGTATCACGATATTTCATAAATAATACTTAACAAAGTAAATTTTATCCAAATTGAGCTTGCCGTGTTCATCAGCTTCCAGTCCAAAGTTAGTCCGTGGGGAAAGACTGTGTTGCTTCCTTAAGACAGAATTTGGACTCGCAGCCATTGCTAGCTACTTTAAAAACTTTGCTAGTACCGTGTTACGGCCATGTTTACAAGCAACATGTTTACAAGCTGTTCCTTTAATCTGTCATGCGCGTGAAGTTGCCACATTAATTCAACAACCCGTGCCAACAGTTTTCTGAGAAAACGATAATAATGTACAAATGCAATTGAAATATCGTTTCGCGATGTCGGGTTTTTATCACGGTACAACGATAATACCGGTATATCTCCCAGCTCTACTGCACACCTTATCTTTAACAAGTTGCCTACATAACAAGTGCATGTAAAGTTAGTGGAAAAAATGTGTGTGTATATATATATATGTATATATATATATAATATAGTAAAACACCCGACACCTGTACATATAAACTGGTAGTAACGAAGGGTCACTCCAGCAATGTCTATAGGGAAGTTACAGGTTTCCATGACAGAGGCGAAAAACAGTTAATTTAAATATGGGATGCAGAAATAGATTGAAAGCAAATCCATGTACATGTAACCCACTGAAGATCGTCCATTCAAAAGAAGCCCAGTTAGCTTCTTATGTAAGGCTGTAAGTAAATGTGCACATGGAGTGCTAGAGGGAGAAAAGAAACATCCTCATCAGAAAGGGGGGGGGGGGGGGGGGAGAAGGGCTGGAGTTTTCCCTCCCCAGAGAAAGTCCCCCCCCTACTCGGAGCACCCGCACCCTCCCCTCTCTGTGGCTTATTCAGCTATTTAGCTACACACTATCCGAAGTAGGAATTAAAAAAAAAGTCCCCCGTCCCAGAAAAAAATCCTGCCTGAAGCCCTGACTTGTTCTTTTTCATGCTTATTTTTGTTGCTTAGTTCCCCCCCCCCCCCCCCCCCCCCTCTTTTTTTTTATTGCCTGGATCCAAGTTATCTATCCACTGTACCCTAAACACTCAAGGATTTCATAACCATGAATTGTCACCCGCCCACACCATTAGGATTCACGCACTCTCAAGTTTTCATAAGTAACGATAAGATTCACTTTCATTTTTTTAAAGCTAAAAGACAACAACAATAAGAAGCAAACAATTTAGTTGACGTACAAATTTGCATTCCTGTACGTGTTAGGTTGCTTTATCGACCCCAACAGCATCAAGAATAACTTCACAATAACATAACATTATTATAACAGGTGATTGCGGACTCTTCACCATATTTAACTGTAATAGAAAAGTTGTGAGCATTTTCTGTCCGCAATGGTTCCCCCAATATAATATGGAAAATAATAATAGTATCATAAAATAACACACACACACACACACACACACACACACACATACACACCCACCCAACACCCACCCACACAAGAATGGGCCAAGTAAACGAAGCCACTTCATTCTTTCACAGGGTCACTAACTAGTCCACATGTATGCACTTAACAGTGAGGAAGGGAGTCATAATAATATTACATCACGTTTACAGGTACTGAACTTAGTTTATAAAAACTAGAAATCTGCTGGTTGGTTGATCAGAATGGAGACACCTGAGGCAATGCTTGCAAGAAAGCTTATGTACATTTAAATACTGCATTTGGTATTGTGATCTCTACTGAAATAATATTGCACTAAATCCCATTCTGGCATTCCAGCATAAAACCAGTATTGCAAAAAAAAAATCATGTGTGTACACATTTTCTCATGAATTTTGTATTGCCTAGTCAGAAAGCATGTGTGCAATTGATAAGCTTCTATGCATTGCGTTCGCCACCACATTGGTAGCTCAGTGTCCATAGGCAAAGCAAATAAACTAATATGTGACCACTTAGGGGGAAATCGGCCTAACGGCATCTAAGATTTTCTATATTTTTTTTCCTACCAGTAGGTTGCACGGGGGCCATGGGATGCCGTCCTCCAAATTTGGGATAGCACAAGCCGTCTTCACCCTACTACATTTTAGTATTTTTTTTTTTAATTACTGATTTTCGGGGGGAGGGGGGGGGGGGGAATAAACTCCACGTAAAGGTGTTGCTAAGGTCAGGGGGCGTGTCTTGTGTTCCGTACTATGAACTAAACTGGTTGCAGGCGGATTGAAAGAAGTCAAATAGGCTTAATGCAGGCCTCTTCGAGAAACTATGGTGGCGAGAATGGCGTGAGTACGTTAGAAAAGTAGTGAATTAGTTAGCTACAGTTTCTTGCTATTAGTGAAATACGCACCAAAAGATTTCTTAGTACACGAATCTAACCGACTAGCGTTTCTAGCCTCACAGCGCGAGTTTAAACCTTAAACCGGTCACATATACCAATCCTGTAAAGACACACACGCACATACACACATTCCCGCACCCACATGCACACCACACACACATGCACACCCCACATTCCCGCACCCACATGCACAACGCACACACACACACACACAGGTGATGTATTTCTAACATACTCAGTGGAAAAAATAACTTAACCAGTGGTGGAGGAAGCTATTTCGTAACTACAAAAGATTCTAAGCCAAGTGTTCATACTAATAATAACTAGAGCACTAAGAGTGCAAATCCTCAGCATTAGTTAATAATTGGCAAAAGAAGTCACTGTTGTTGAATAATCAAGTTCTTAAATTTTCAGCTTATATCATTAATGGTTTTGTTCTATTTATGAATTTAATTAACTTGTCTAGCTTGGACATTTCCTACTTGCATCTCTGGGATTCTTCAGGCATTTCAAGGGCTTTCTTATGGGCATAGACATTTAGAACCAGCCCTTATATACATATGGGACTGATCCATACTTTCTAAAGCTGTTTTTACAAGCTTGATACTCAGCAATACGGTTTTTACGACTTTCTGAGGACTTCGTGGCATTCTCTGGCTTTAGTATTAACCTTGTCTTGGTAGAAAAAAAAATAGCCACAAGAACATTTGGACTTTCTGACATGCACGCTACACAAACACTTAGAGCACATTTTTTGGAGAGTAGGCATTACAGTTGATGAAAGAATCGCACCTCCAGCAGCAGAGACTTCCCAACACCGGACAAAAGAACTTAAGCACTGGAACTATAGAACGCAAGCAATAAATTTGAACCGGGCACGGCAAATTTTGTAAGCTCATGTGACCACGCATGATTCTAAATGGAAGCTAAACGATTGAATGGGCGTGGCTGTATAGCAGCACTCACCGTAGTCTGCCTTTTCTCTTGTTTTCTCAAAAACTAAGCCGAAATTAAAAAAAGTGGCAAATTAAAGGGACTTAAACCGTCATCTAGTCGGAGTTCCTCTTCTCTCAAGGCGGCATAAAGTCCGCCATCTTTGAGATCCGCTGTTGACAGAGTGAATGAATGAATGACAAACAGACTACTATAACTTTCTCGCACATGCACATGTTAATACTCCAAATATTAGTCACACGTGTGCCCCTCACCCCTCACCCCACCTGTCCTTCATCTTTCCTTCTTCCCCCGCCCCCTATAAATATGCCATAATTTGGAGATACATGGTGAAAAATGAGAACTTGATTGCTAACGTGACACTATAGAGTCCACCTGAACTAAGGGTAAATAAATAGATATTGCCAAGATAAAGCCTGCATGATCAACATGGGCTTGCTTCAGTTAATAAAATAAGTCAAAACAAACAAACAAAAAGTAGGCACATATACGTAGAACTTAAATAGTTGGGAGCTGTGAACTTGAGCTCGAATGAGCACTGAATCCATGCACTAGTTTGGTCCAGCATACTGTGATAGTTCCTAATACAAAGGTTTGAGTGTACAGATGCTGGATGCCAATGTTACCCCAAGAAGAACTGAAAAGCAACGTTAGCTATAGGTGTGGCTCTAGGCATGGCTCGCTATGATCCACAACTTTTGCCCTGACATAGACACATATTGGGGAATGCAAACAAAATGAATATTGATAATTGAAGTGAATTTTAACTCATTGTATAATCTGAGATTGAGTTTTATGTCCTTGACAAATTACATTGTTATTGTGTGATCATCCTGCAAGGTCCAAAGGAAGCTATGCTGTACAAAGAATTGCAGAGATATATTCAACTTACAACATTTACTTATGGACCATTACCCAACTAAAAATAGCCACTAGCCACCTAAAATTAGCAACGCACCTCTTGACACAGAGTTTGGGTGTCAGGTGGGCCCTGTATCCATCCGTAATGTAAGGATTCCCCTGGAGGAAGGAAGGAACGGCTCTGTAATGATACAGAGGAATGCCACAGGAAGAAGAAGCAGCCTCCGGCGCTGGTTCGTGAGGAATGCACTGCAGCCTGGGAGAGTCTGAATCAAGTCCCTTCTCCACATCCATGGACAGATACATAGATAGTAGAGTACAAGAAAACAATTGGGCACCCCCCTCCTGTTTTCAAACTCAAGGCGAAATGTTCTGTAATAGTGCACACCGGAAAGACCCCTCCTCCCCAAATTAGTTATAAGCCCCACCCCATCAGCCAATTAAGCCACGCCCCTTCATTAAATAGCAGCTGTACATTCCCATCAAATCCGCTTCTATTCTGAGCTGAGGTGCGAGTGCTATCTCTCGCTATTATAAAGTACTTGGGTCGTTGTTATCGAGACGGTTCAGTGTTGTCTATTCTTCTGCGTAAGATAGGGCTGTTGTTTTTTCGGTGACAAAAAATTACGGTACGCAGTGTGGGTGCTATGTCCACCTCAAGCGACGATCGGTCGGAGCCGACCTCCAACGGAAGTGGTCTCCAGTCCGGGAAATACAGAGATCTTCCACACAGAAGTGCCAATGAGATCCTCAAATCTCATTCTAACTTTGCAGTAAAGCTTTCAGAAACAGGTCAGCTCATAATTAAAAAATGTATAAATAAGTCCCTTTCTTGTTGGGTCCTATTTGTTGTTGTTGATGTTGTATTCTTTTTCTTTATTTTTTTGTTTTATTTTCGCTGTTAGTCAAATATGCAAAAGTGCTGTAGCCTGGCATATTATTATGTTACTGTTTCCAAAAAATGATTTCTAGCCAATGATTGTTGTAGTGGCAGTGAATAGAGGCAGTGCAAACATCTGGTGTTATATGGACAACATAACGTGGTGTTTATTTATAACTAATTTGCTGTAGTACTACAAACAAAGTCCAATTTCAAACGTTTCATTTGAGATATAAGCTTTCAAGGTTAATAAAAACTTTTCAAGGATTATTTTAGAAAAAGACGCATTAAGAGAATCCTTTTTTTTTTTTTTTTCTTTTTTTTTAATCTTTTTTCTCCTTTCCTCGATTTTTTTCTTTCTGTTTGTAATTCGGCAGCAATACAACATGTTCTATTGATGTCACCCTTAGAAGACGGCATTATGGTTATATTTGACAAGGTTGTAGGTTCTTGTTCACCTTAGAGTCAGCTTGTCTCTGTTGGGCACCCGACAGAAGCCATTGCTTAGCTACACGATACATCTCAATCATGCATGAACATCCACTAATACAACATCACACACACACAC
>WLWI01003519.1_pt1 | contig 13425 bp, 11 predicted proteins | sample 6701501 | NCBI WGS metagenome assembly WLWI01 (sample SAMN12718690, study PRJNA515312) | sponge metagenome | isolation source: marine sponge | host: Mycale hentscheli | place: New Zealand: South Island, Marlborough, Capsize Point | collected 2014-11-01
TAGTTATATATAGTGGAAAAAATGTGGCATTGCATCATCTGAATGTAGCAATATCTGTGAATGCATTTCTGACAGTTTGCTCTTAACATTGGGACCCCCAATATTTTTCACGTTCCTATTTGACTGTTTATATATATTATATGGTGGAACATCAATTTTATTCAAACTAATTAAGGATTGGAGTGTTTGTATTATGAAATTGTTCTCATAATTAAATTAAATGCATAGTGAAGGCCAGGATTTGTGTATGTACATATTTCCAGATAGCCTTCATAACCATCATCTCCTAGCCACATACTGGAACTTCCATTAGTTGTATTCACTTTCTTATGACATCAACTGAAGGACAATCTTTAAAAAACATATCCTTCAATGATAATATTATTAAATAAGTTGAACTCTTACTTGCTAGCACTTGAAGTACACAATGTACTAAAGCACTCACTGGCGCATGTGCAACCTTGCTTTATAAGTTGTCGGCCGCACACACGAAATAATTTATGTTCACCGGAAGTCCGGGATAAAACTCAACATAACTACATACACTCATACAATGAAGTCTGACTACTGCTTACAAACAAAACACTGTTCTAAATGACCATGCATACACCTATTAATTATTCTGTCTCTTTATCTTCTCTTTGCTCTTCTCCTTCTGATCTTCCTTCTTCACTTTGTTTGTATCTTTATCTCTTTCGTTCTGTTCTTCCTTCTTCACTCTCTTTGTATCTTTATCTTTCTTCTCTTTCCTGTCTTCCTCCTTCACTCTCTCTCTATCTTCACATCCCAGTCTCACACTACCAATGAGCTGTTTTGCTAGCTCAAGGCTAAATGACAACATATCTCTCTTTATTTCTACCTCGCTGTTGATTTTCATTAAACCTTACCATTTTTTTCCATACAAAAACTATTCAAAATGCAAACTTCCAAACAAAAGAAAAAAATTCGCCTCCACCACTTCCTTGGTTTTCTACCAACATTATAGTAACTCTCAAGTTGATCTCCCCTATCTACACCTCGCATATACTTCTGGTAATCAGGTAAGCATGGTGGACATGGAATATCTGCTTGAATACCATCAGCCTGCCTCCTCTTCACTGTAGGGTTTCCAACATGCCCACCAATGTGCATTGTATATTAAAAAAATACGTAGATCTCTTGTCAACTCATGAACATGCAAGAAGAGGACCATTACTAAGATATTGATACACACCATGATTTATTTCAGAAGCCTTGATGATGAACTCAGATGGAAAGCCTACTCTCTGGGGACGTACAGTACCGCATGCATTGATGCATGGTGCTTATAAAGCCTATAATAAAGAAGAGGACTAGTGTAAAAGTTGTCAGTGTACAGTTGAACCCCATACAGGGGAGGAGTAGGAAGCCAAATTGGATTGGTGCTGCCATAGTCACACCGACTTAACCACACCCATATAACCACACCCGCTTATTCATTTTAATTAGTGATTTGTACAAAATACAATTTTTGAGTTTATTGTCGATCAAATGAACCAAAAAATTTTAGTCTGTGCTTTTAGTTCCCAATAAATTCCATTGCTACTGCTTTTAAATCCAGATTGTCAGTCAAATTTTTGTGCACATGAAGGACCATGCGATTATTTAATTGCTGCTATGTCATTGTGTTTCTCAAGTTCGTTTTGACACTCCGAAGTGCACTGAACGACCTTTCTCAGCTTGCATTAGTGGCTGGCATTACAAGAATAAGTTTAACAATTGTGCATACTTCAGATAACAAAAGTCTGTGAGCACTGCTCGAAGAAGAGAAATATTTTATTATGTCAAAAATAATTACTTGATCTTTATTATCATTATCAGCGTTTATTCGTTGAAATTGATTACCAAATGTGAGTAATTGAGCTTTCCAAACTTCTTACGAATATCATCTTGATAAAACTGGCAAATGAATTCAAGCTCAACAGAATCTTCCTCTCCACAACTGGACTTTAGAAGCAGTTGCTGTAGCAGCAGAAGGGCAAAAGTTAGCCAATTTGATGGTAAACACTCTTCAGACCATCCAAAGTGAAGATTCATTCAATCTTTTCTGGCTAAAAGTGTTGAAACATGCTAAGTATTTTGATTTAGAACCAAAACTTCCACGTCAACGCTAGAGACCTCAAAAGGTGAAGCAAATAGTGAGTTTCCATCTAATCCAGAGGAATACTTTAGGTGACTATACTATGAAGCAATTGATCTCGTAATGACTAGTACAAAAGAACGATTTGAACAAAATGGCTATGAGGTATGAGCATATTTTGCTCTGTAATGTTTTACTGAGATTGTCAGTATGTCTCAAAACCCAGTCACAAACGAAAATACCAACAACAAAAAATAGTCAAAATTGTTCATTTGTGCCATCAATCCTTGTATACGAGCCTTGGTTTCTGAATCCCATGCAGCTTCGTAAGCATTGTCCCAGGTATCCAATAGCTCAGAATAATTTTCCATAATACGTTTCAGAGAATCAGCTCTTACAGTCCAACAAGTAGGGCATAAAAGCTCAATAGCAATGCTGTCAGTTCCAGTTGACAATTCCTTCTTATCTTGCATTTCTTTCAACGAGGAGATAACTTCATTGACTTCATGATTTCATGTGTAGTGTCAAGAGCAGACTTGATCCCTTATTGGAATCACCAGCTGCGAGGTTTAATAGTGACTATAGCAATGTGTAAATACTGCTCGAGTCTCTTCATTTTGAACCCTTTTTGCTACACCTGAACGCTGGCCACTCATGGTGGTACAACCATCATAGCATTGTCCTCAAAGTTTATACAAATTGAACCGAGCTAATGTATCCTAAATAATTGAAAATAATGTTGATGCATCAATATGGGGAACAGTATAAAATCCAATAAAATCTTCATCAACTTCCAATTCATCATTAATACTACGAAATACAATGGTAACTTGTTCTTTGTCAGTGATGTCAGTGGTTTCATCAATCATGATAAGATGAATTGCGACTTCAGAAGTTTAAAGCATAGTTGTCGTAAAACATGAGCTGCCATTGTTTTGATCAAATCATTCTGTGTCTCAGGAGACAGATATTTACTAGACTTTCAGTGCAACCACTCCAAAATTTTACTATCTTCCTCTCCACGAAGCCTCTTTATTTGAAGGAGGTTACCATCATGATCGTCATCGTGACCTCGCAATGGCAGAGCTTGTCTTGCTAAAAACCTTAAGTGATGACAAGATTCTCATGAGAATCCTCCTATTCTTGGCATATTTGCTTGCATACTGCTGTGATTGAAGTTGCTCAATATGCTGCTTTGTTGCTGGTAAACTAACAATCATGTCTACTGCTTCACGATGACAAGCACTGACCTCATGATTTCAAGTCCTAACAGCAACATCTTTTGAATTTGAATATCCTTTGCATACCTAGTAATAAGAATCACACGAAACAATTCAGTACAAGCTCATTTATTATTATATTACAATACAAAAAAAAAGATTCTTATATAAACAATCAGTAGGTTCAAATTAATAACTTTTTTAATACAATGTAGGGTGTCTATAACTGTAGCTAGCATAACTACTTGGGCATTAAACTAAAGAAAAATTATAAATTACAAATGCTTGGTCTGCTTTTGTGGCAGTCTTTGATTTTTTTCCTTTAAACAATTTCAAGCAAGTATGGCAAAAAAACTACACCAGCATACTCCTTATAGTGCAAATATGGCCACTTCTGAAACCAACAATGCTGGAACAATCTCCGAACTATGTTGGATTTTCCAAAAGATCGCTGTGGAAAGCTGAAAGAAGGACCAGGCTGGTGCGGATATTCTGGAATATCTTCCAAATTGGTCAATTGGCCATTTACTTTCCGCAGTAGACATTACCACAACGACTATGAAAGAGAAACGCTATGAGACAATACAGACCATGCCCCTTTTCATAAAAAAATATTGGTGCAGCCATAGCCGCGTGGCCACACTGATTCCGACGCCCCTGCCATATGGTCAAAACCTTTCATCAATTTAAACACCACCTTGGTACACAATCCAACATCAGAAACACCATTATCTAAACCTTTACCTGTATATACTTGCATCTTTTTCACATACCCAGTGGAGCATCAGATAAAACAAACTTTTATCCCCCATTTCGTTGGCTTATCTTTCATGTATTGCTTGAAACGAAGTCTACCTTTGAAAGGTATTGTGGCTTCATCAAAAGTACATGATTAATGCATTTGAAACTCAGATTCAAATGGTGGACAAAGCAAATTCAATAATTTGTGAATTCGAATAATTTATCATGTCCATAATGACCATATGGAACCTTGCTATTATCATTCAAGTGAAATAATTTACTTTCCCTTTTGCCCTTAGTTACCTACAACACAAAATCCGCCTATTTAGAGCATGATTAAAGCTTTTCATTCTGCATACTTTGAGACCAAATTTAGGATCAGATCGCAAGCAGTTGAATTTTTATTGGTAAAAGTGCCATATGGTGCTAATGACGGTGAAAGGGTTAATGATATGGTAATCACTTGCTGCAACTTATGTGACTTGGAAAAGCAAGTACTTCTCTAAAAATAATTGTATAATTGTACGTCTAGAGTTATAATGACTTATATATATCTGTGGTTCCAGATTAAACTGATATTTGATTTTTAACCCCTAAAGTCTTGCTCGCTTGCTAATTATATACATGATTATTTATTAAAAATACCTTTTATAGTAACATGCTCTCTTTGCTTGTTCATCAATTGCAGCAACTGTAGCCATACTATATAATGCATACTTGTTTAATTGTTGCCATTATAACATAGTCATTTGTTGCAAAACAACTAAGTTGTGGTATTTGATTGCTTCATTTATTTTTTTTTAACTCAGTGATTTAATCATGATTTTTAATAATTTTAAAGGAATGAAAAAGAAATAACTATTTTGGCTGATAGAGGGTACATTTTTAGCTTTATTTTTTAAACTTTAGGAATGTGGAATACTCAACGATCTCGAAGAGGTAATTATCGAAGGTTTAATAGGAGACCTTCAGCTTACAGAAATAGTTCGCAAGATGAATCAAGAATTCATAGTGAAGAACAAGGGAATCAGTATGTCCCAACATTGCAAACTATAATGGAATTTGAAGGGAAAATTGTATTGATAGTTAAATCTGAAATTAGACGGTTTGCAGGGTGACTGAATAAGAGCCATTTAATTAATAAATTGGTATTAAAAAATATTTACATCTTACAAAAGGAAATTTATCCAGAATTATGTTGCCGCTACATCTTGCAGTTGTTTTACGTTTCACAGAATGCCACATATGAGTATTCTCATTGCAGAGCATTTTGTGAAGTATTGAGTAAATTTTTAGGTTCTGATCTTCTGTTGTCAGAGATGACAGGCCATCGAAAGGAACAAGGATCTGACAGTACTGTATGTTATACAAGTCAGACCTTACAACCATATATGAAAATCTTTGTAAGCATTCTTATTGTTTGGGAGGCAATAGCGAGACTACTTTTTTAGAGATAGTGCTCTGGTAAAGAGAATTAAATCGAATGAACAGCTTCATGACGATGATTCTCGCTTATACGAATTGCTCGATATGTGGTTACCACAAGATGATGTAAGACTAAGTGAATTATTCAAAGTACTTTCTAGTGAATCAGTGTATTTAACAATAGAGGCAATCAAATTAAAGAAATTGATTTTTGCTACTCGTAATCCACTGCCAGTATTTTCAAGTAGCTCAGAATCAGTTTCACCTGTTATTATAGCCAGTGTTACTGAAATTGAGGAAACTGATTCTGAAATTGCTGTATTACTGGAAGCAAGACTAGGAGGGCCAAATCAAAGGTATTCCTGGTTTAGAAATGGGGTTGAGATTGAGCACAGAGTGGGAAGTATCATCTGTGTTTTAGTCGGACAGGATGGAGTATATAGCTGTACTGGTGAAAAGAACAGAATTTCCAGCTCAATTAACATTAGAGTTAAAACGCTGTGGGGCCGCCCTCTGATGTCAAGGAAGACACAAAGAGAAGAGAGAAGAGATCAGAAGAGTGTGTGTGGACTGAAGAATTGACTTCATTTTCTTTAGGTGTCTTGTTTTGTTTCATTATCATATTCAGTTCTAATGTAGTTATTGTGTGTTGTGTGTTTGTTTGGTAAAGGGTCAACTATATGTGAGTCAGTCTGCACATGCGCAGTTGATTTGAATCTGTACTTTATATTTGTGCGTGTCTCGTATTTTTTTCAGTCTGTCTTTATTAATTTCTGTTAGCTGTGTCCCAGGCCAGTGTCTTAGACTTTAAATTAAACTTAATCCTAAAGTAATATTTAGAGCCTAGGTGTACCTGTGGGATATAACGGCCACACTACGGACTCTGGTGGCGAACCTACGAGGATTCCGCTAGAATAGGTTTTATTACTACTGTAAAGGCGGCGGTTCTACTGTAAAGGCGGCGGTCCTTGTTAACGGTAACGGTCCTACAAACGCCAATAGACAAATATACCAAACGTCTTTCTGAGAATTATGCAACGAAAAAAGAAGTTAAAGCTGATACTTGGCCTCAGGTTAAACAAAGTACTTATGTCAATTTAGCCACTGTCACAGAAAGAATATTGAGGTTATGCATGACACCAGTCGCCATTCTATCCGAGGAGACGTTGATGATATATATTTAGGTAAAACGACACTGACTACAAGTCAAGCTTTACTTCGATGAAACCTGGACACAGAATTCTGATTGCAGGTCACCCAGGAAGTGGCAAGTCCACCCTTGTTAATAAAATTGCAAAGGACTGGTCTAAATGTGACATACATTTTCAGTCAGTGCGTCTGCTCTTTTTAGTTCATCTTCGTAGCTTTCAAAGTAATCCAGATGTACAGCTGAAAGATGTAGTAAGTCAATATTTCAAGGATGAGTTAGATCTGGCTACGATATGTAGCTACTGTGTAAAGAGTAAGGGTCTTGGGTATTGCTTCATACTCGATGGCCTAGACGAGTATCAACCACGTAGAAAAGATGTGTTCATATATCAGCTCATTAAGAAGCAATGCTTGGAAAAGGCAATTGTTTTAACAGCATCTCGTCCAGCTGCTATTGCTGAATACAGAGAAGCTGACAAACAAATTGAGGTGTTGGGTTTTTTCAACAAGCAAATATCAGAATACATAAATTCTTACAAATTTTCTACCACAGATAGGTGTTCCAGTTTAAAAAGATATTTAGATAACCATCCTAATATCCACCATATGTGTTATTTGCCTATTCAATCAGCTATGATTTGTTTTTTATTTGATGTAAATGAAAATTTGCCGGACACAGAAACTCAGATTTATATGGAATTTGCAAAGCATGCTATTTTACGGTCTCTCTATCGTTATGAAAATAAAAAGCACACTTATTTAGAATCAGTGCATTCTCTAACTGGAGATGACAGAAAAGTTTTTCTCGATATATGTAGTATTGCATTTGAAAAAACACATGCTTCAGTACAAATTTTGTTGCAGTCTGATGTGGATAAATTCAATAAAGATATAAAAATCGGTGATTCGCTGGGCTTGATAACTATAGATACCATTGGTTATCAAAGTATGTACACTTTTTGTCACTTAACTTTTCAAGAGTTCTTGGCGGCTTATCATATTTACTGTCAAAATGATGAAGTTCGGCACAAAATTTAGATGGAATATGCATCCAAAGAACACATGCAAATAGTATTTAAATTTTTTTGTGGGCTAGTGAAGTTTGATTCTGATTTTTTGTTCAAGGATTTGATGGACAACTCCAATTTTAAGCCTCTGTTTCGTATTCAATGTGCTTTTGAAGCACAACAAAATCACATTTGCGACCATGTATGTAGTTCAGTCCTACAATTTACTGACTCATTTATGACTTCTTCTGACTTTACTGCTCTAGGATATGTCATATCTAATGCAAAAAAGAATCCATGTATGCATATTACGTTGGACTGCTCACCAACTAAGGAAAATTTAGATGCATTTACTAAGGCAGTGGAAAAGGAATCTTTCAGTAATAAGCATAGAATTCAGAGGTAGTGTAAATGGAAATTTTCAAATTTTAAATAATCTTGTAAATGCTTTGCCATCTCTTCAAGTACTGGGTATTGCTGATACTATTCAGGATCATTCTGATATAGTAAATTTGCAGACATCTTTGTGCCACAAGTCTTTATGTGTGCTTAAGCTATGTGAAGAGGTGGGAGATAGCAAGCTAGATCGGATAAGCAGTTGTCAAATAAAAGAAATAACTAAACTATTTAAGTCCAATTGTAAGAATTTCAAAAAAATATGTTATTCATCGCATGAGCAAGATCACTCACTTGGAGTAAATACTTGTGATTTCAACTTTTTTTCTATTTTAAAGAAAAAAATAGCATCTTATTCAAATTGCATTTTTTCTAATCCTGAATTGTTTGCACTGACAATTGATTTTCAGTGTGGGAGCACATGTTCTGAACTTAGTCTTATTAATTGTAATATCGATGATGAAAAGGCTACTATAATATCCAAAGCTCTGCAGTCTAATGCTATACTCAAGAAATTAATCTTGACTGCTAACAAGATCAGAAATGATGGAGCAATATCTATTGCTGAAGTTTTACCATCATGTTCTATAGTAGTTCTAGATTTGAGTTTGAACCTGATAGGTGATGAAGGGGTAAAAAAGTTGCTTAGCAAGACCAGTGATACTAATATTAAACTTTCTTTGTTTGGTAACAGCATATCATTGAGGAGTATTCCTATATCTAACACTGATTCTATGAAGGTGCTCAGTGTTTCTACTCGCTTAGGAGACGAGGGTATGGCTCAGCTTAATTCATATTTTGACAAAGAAATGAATTTGGAAGAACTTAGCCTTCAGTCTTGTGATAATTCTTCTAGTGGACTTCAGTCAGTCTTTAGCATGATATGTAAGTGTGCTCATTTACTGTCACTCACTTTGATAGACTGTAATATAGACAATCACGGAGTGAAATTAATGGCCTCATACTTAAAGAACTGCACTGGACTTCATTCTCTTGATTTAAGCAATAATAAAATTAGTCATTTGGGTATCGAAGATCTTGCATCTGCATTGGAATCTTGCATTAATTTGGAAAAGCTTGTCTTGAATGAAAATGAAATTGGAACAAATGGCGCTTTGTGTCTTGGGGCATCACTTTCTAATTGTGACAAAATAGTTCAGATTGAGCTTAATGATAATTATGTACGTGATGATGGGGTAAAGGCTATTGCTAAGCTTATAAGTAAAAACTGTCAATTTAAGAGCTTAAAGCTTAGATGCAATTTAATTACAGACGATGGAGCTTTATCACTAGCTGAACACCTTAAGTCATGCACTGAGCTAATTGAAATCGATCTTAGCAGAAACGCAATTAAAGTAAATGGGATGTCAGCTATTGCTGATTCAATCATTCATTGCAAAGGTATGAAAAAACTATATTTGGGACATAATAACATTGGAAAGGGTTGCCCAAGCTTGATAAAAATTTTGAAGGTGTTTACAAAATTAGTGGATCTTGACATCAGTGAAAACAAGTTGAAATCACCCGACATTGAAGCTATTGCGAATGTCTTAGTACATCATGATGATTTAGAGTTGTTAAATTTACATGGCAATGAAATCTGTGATACTGGATTTGTATCATTGGTTTACAGTTTAAAGAGCTGTAAAAAATTGTGTGATTTAATTTTTAGTGAAAGTAAAATCATTGACGAATGTTTTCTGGCTTTCCCTTACTTGTTGAAGCATTCCAGTAATTTAATTAAGCTGGACTTGAGTTGCAACAATTTAAGTGAAGAGTCTGCAAAAGTACTTGGACATGGATTGAAATGGTGTACATGTCTGCAGCGTCTAAATGTGAGTCATAATAAAATTCGTGACTTGAAGCAATATGCAAAGGTTTGCGAAGTTGTACTTTGTTGCAATATCTTAATGTGCAAAACTGTAGCATCCATGACATTACTTTTTTGAACTCTCTTACAGTTTGCACGAGCTTGAATACTTTAAATCTTGGAAACAACAATATTGACATAAGCCAAGCTAAGCATTTCTTTGAAAATTCTAGTAACATCCACACGCTTATACTTTGCAATTGCTTATTTCATGACTCATTTGCACTTTTGGCATACTGTTATAAAAGGCACAGGACACTGCGAACTCTTGATTTAAGTGATAACTCTACAAATCATTCTTTACAATCCCTGGTTACTTTGCTATCTTCAAACACTGGTTTGCAAGAATTAAATATTGAAAATAATAAAATTGCCTTCGATATGCGATTAAAATCATTTAGATCTTTAAAGCATTACTCTCTTCATGCTTTAAATATTAACGGAATCCAACATAGTAAGGAAGACTTCATAGTGTCTTTTATTCGAGTTTGTATAAATTTACGAAAATTATACTGTTCAGCGAACAATATCAATGATGATCAAATATTTAAGCTGCAATCTTTGTTCAAGAATATTCAGGTATTGGATTTGAGTAATAACCTCATATCTAGCAGTAGTGTGAAGACATTGTCATACAGTTTTGGGCCAAAAAATTTGAAAACTCTTAAATTAAGTGGTAATTCTATTAATGATGACAGTTTGATTATTTTACTTGATTCTTTACAATCTTGCTATCGTTTAAAATGCTTAGATATAGGCTATAATAAAATATCATCAGAAGGCATTGCAGCACTTTCGGTTTTCTTTAAAAAGCATCCTTATTTATCTCACATTGACTTAAGTGGCAGTTCCATGTCTGAAGAGAGTGCAGATATGCTTGGTGAATCTTTAAGCACTTGCTTAGATCTGGAGGTGTTACATATAAATGACTTGTCAGTTGACAATACTGCTGGGATTATAAGCATTGTGTATGGCTTTAGAGCTCTACAGAAACTTCAACATTTATCCTTTGGTGCAAATATTAACGAGTCTGTGCTTTTGGTTCTATCTTTTTCTTTAAAAGAGGCCTGCAGCTTGCAAAAACTTGAGTTAATAGCCAAACCCAATTATCCACAGTTTTATCATAGTCCATATGGCAAAACGTTTGGTGAAAGCTACAGACATATGGAAACTTTCTTAAAATCTCTTCAAAGTTGTGCAATTTTTAAAGTTTTAACCTTACGAAGTATTAGTCCTGTACATCACTCCAATTATGACTTCGAAATAGTTAGTGATAAACTTGAAAGCTATGAGGATTATGATTATTGAAACTTAATACCCTCATATTATTTATCCATGCATGTAGATTTAAGACAGATTACAGTACAAATTGTAGTATAAAAACTAAACAATGTATATAAAATCAAATGGACGAAGTTTGATAAAATATTATGTCATGCATATCACAGTTTATCACATGCAAATATGTAGCAATGCAAAACATGAAATATAATAGTGGACTAAGTCTAGTTCTTTGGTAATGTTATTTTTCATGCTGATGCAATCTATGAACTTGATTATGTAATTTGATTGAAAAGAGTTTAATCCGGAAGCTTATTCAGAAAACTCACTTTGAATTGATGATAATTTCAATTGTTTGCACATAGCCTATCACGCATTACTCCGACATGGCTTATCTTTGGCTCTCTGGACAGCCTTTGCTGTTGATTCTTATCAAGTATAACTAGAAGACATCATCATAAATTCTTCATGAACTTAATGTTCAATGTTGTAAACGAATGATACAAGTAAGTTTTTATAGTATACATTTTGAAAATTTTACTCATTACTTGTTGTGTTTAATTAGTTAACTTAAGTGTAAAAATATTGCAGTTCTGCAATTTGATCTCGATTTATTATGATGTGACATTTCATAAAGGTAGTGCATCCAACAATTTACAAGTTGCTATTACCTTATACCTTATACCCTCCTCACGGAACGGTTAGTGCCTTTGCTTTGAAATTTGGCCTGAAACTTAAATGTAGTCCACACAAAATTAGCACGAACTATGGGTGCCACTTAGAAAACTTACTGTTTCCAGTACATCACATGCATTGACATACTTGTCACTCCTCAATCTTAGTGTGAAATGCCAGAGGTACTTTGTAAGCTTGGCAGATCTTTTTTATCTGGTCCAGCCTAAAGAGTAGGAAGTGTGAATTTTAAAAGTTAGACCTACTACTATCAGATTTAGCTTAGGTATACCATTGCTTACTTTTTTTTAATTCTTTCATTAAAGAACAAGCAATTTGTGGCAGAATTCCCATTAACTTTCCATATATTTTTTTAACATTACAATTTCTCCTTCGCTGATCATAAATCTTTCTTAAACTGTAGCCCTGCCCTATACGCAATGGCTTCTGTTCAGAATTTTTCTATTTCTCAGTGCCAGGTAGCAGAAACTTCTCCAACCTAGAATGCACAATGAAACAAGTGCTGTTAAAGTCCTTTGGATGCAACAATTTCCTCTCAAAACTGACCCTCAGCCTTACCCGTGGACTTACCTCCATAATGCAACTAAGTGCTGTGAGGATCTTTGGCATTCAATAACTCTTGCTGATAGCTGAGCTTCAATACTGGCACCTATATTCGTTGTTATAAAAAATACATCACCCCAGTATTTTACCCAAAAAAAAAAATTGCCAAAATTTAGCTTTCATCTCCCTGCAAGTTTATCCGCTAGTTTAGTAGATGCTTTAATTCTACTGTGCGCATGCTCCAATGTTGTGATGTCACGTATACGTATTCCACCAACGTCATAAAAGCTAACTTTTGAATAAAACGGTTATCTATATGTCACTTGATTTTCAATGCATGTCTTTGATATTCATAAATGAGGGATGACCTGTTGTGTGCATCAGAAAGCAGATACAGTTGAAACCTCTGAACAATGGACATGATGGGGGCAGCCAATGTGTCCACTGTACAAAGGTTGTCCTTTATCAGAGTTTTGCTCAATAGTGCCATATTTTAATAAATTTGAGGTTTAACATTAAGTATATTGAAAAAAAAGTTTATTGCAAATAATCATGTAGTTTTGGGGGGGATAGCAATAATAATAAATTAATTACAGAGTCAACAGTTTCACCAACAAATAATGAAAGTAAATGTGGCCTTGGCTTTCCAAAAATCGCTGAACTTCCAGATATTCACATGCCTCATTGTATGTTTTAAGTTTAAGGTTCTGTTCTTCTATTTTGTCATCTTCGTCTTCACTGCCATCATTTCCAGCTTCATCAACCTCATTTGAACTTAGTGATTAAAGAAAATCTTCTCCCCATTCATCAGATGAACCAAAGTTTGTACATATTGGGATATCACATTCTCCATCAAAGTATTCTTCCACTGAGCTAGCTTCTCCATGCTTCACAGTTTTATGCATCTTCTCTTATAACCCATCGATTTCAGAGAAAGGATCCTCATCAAGCTCGCTAAATCAGAAATCCCAGCTTTAGCTGAACACTTCTGCTTGTGGATCC
>WLWI01003522.1_pt1 | contig 13412 bp, 15 predicted proteins | sample 6701501 | NCBI WGS metagenome assembly WLWI01 (sample SAMN12718690, study PRJNA515312) | sponge metagenome | isolation source: marine sponge | host: Mycale hentscheli | place: New Zealand: South Island, Marlborough, Capsize Point | collected 2014-11-01
CAAGAAGCCATATCTAACTCCTCTCCACAAGGAGTATCCACCTCGCCACCACCAGAAGCCATACTGTACTACTACCACACTTACTCACGATCGCAAGCTTATTAATAATTTTCTCACGATCGCAAGCCTATTTTAAAAAAATAGCGATAATAGACTAGAAGTGAAAGTAATTGCACGGTCACTTCGAGGAATATGTTAATACTTTATTTCGTTGGGACAAAGAGGGAAAAAAGTTTTTAACTGTGTGCTCCTGGATTGGTCCAGCGGCTGCCGGGTCTGCCGGGCCGGTTCCGCCACCCCTGCTTCCATCCTCACTCCTATCCTTCCAACCTACTTCCACCTCACTTCCATCATATACTTCCATATTACTTCTATCCTACTTCCATCCTACTTCCACCTCACTTCCATCTCACTTCCATTCTACTTCCACCTCACTTCCACCTCACTTCCATCCTACTTCCACGTCACTTCCATCTCACTTCCATTCTACTTCCACCTCACTTCCACCTCACTTCCATCCTACTTCCACCTCACTTCCATTCTACTTCCACCTCACTTCATTCCTACTTCCATGCTGTAACAGTTCTTAGATTTTATCTATTATCAAGTTCTAAAAAGAGAAGTCTATTGCAAACCAGTGCAGTGACTTATATAGTGAGTGAGACATTAGTGGTAATGCAAGTGTGGTGACGGAATGCAAAACTGTAAGATGACAAACGAGGCAATACAATAACATAGACAACATGACTAGCTACAATGTTACATCTTTCCTTTTTCAATGTTTGAAGAGAATTGCGACTGAGATTCCAGATAGTAATCAGGTCGTTGTGACTGAGATTCCAGGTAGTAATCAGGTCGTTGTTTGATGCGAGTTGAGCATCGTAAACTTCTTTCATTTAATCTGGGATAACTAATTCCCTTCTCGTTGACTTGTAAGGATGGTTCAATATTAGTAACTTTGTTCTCCTTCAATTGAGAGGCCTGCTCCACAGAGGGCTTGTGGTGAGCCTTACTGTCATCCATAGTGAGTGGTTGAGGTGATGACTGTATTGTTGAGTCAGATATTTCGTGGGAAAGTTCTTTGGACAGATGAGTTCTGTTTCTCCAATATACTTCTCCTTGTGGAGTTGTGATAAAATATGATCGTGGCTTTGTGCTGACTCCAGTGACAATTAATGAATCCTAATAATCATTTTTCAGTGTTTTAACCTTGTCACCAATGCTCAATGGAGGAAGTTGTTTAGCATGTATGTCATATTAGAATTTCTGCTTTTCTTTCTGGTCTTAAATTGTTTTCTTTACAACCTGTGGTTCAATCTGCTTTGGAATAGAAGTTGTTGAGCAGTTGGTAGCAATGTCTTTGATCTTCTTCCCATGAGTCTTTGTACAGGAGATGCATGTCTTCACTGATGGGAGTGTTTCTCAAATCTAATATGGCTAAGTGAAAATCTTGTCCATCTTCTGTGGCTTTTTTCAAAAGGTTCTTTATAGTCTGGACTTCTTTTTCAGCCATTGTAATAGATCGTGGATGGTATGGGTTGCTGATGTGATACTGAAAGCCGTATTCCAAAGCAAATTGGTGAAATATACTGCCCCTTCTATGTCCTCAAATATCTCGGACAATACTCGTTGAAAAACATCTTGAGCAGAAGATATACTGAATGGTAGTCTTTTGAACATGTAACGTCCAAAAGGGGTGTTGAAAGTACATAGCTTTGCACTTTCATCATCAAGTTTGATTTGCCAGAATCCAGAGCTTGCATTCAGGACAGAGAATATCTTGGCATTGGGCATTCGTGATGCTATCTCTTCTATAGTTCTCATTGGGTAGTGTTCACGCTTGATAGCTTGATTCAAGTCGCGTGGGTCAATACAGATTCTTAGTTTGGATTTGTGACTACTGCCATGCTGTTCACCTATTCCGTAGGTTCATGAATTTTTTCAATAACATTTAGCTTTTCCATTCGTTGAAGTTCAGCCTTCACCTTTGATCTTATAGTAATTGGGAGTCTTCGAGGTGGATGAACCACTGGTTGTACATTTGGTTTGATATTAATGTGGTGAATGACGTTGGAAATGCATCCAAGTCCAGTAAACACGTCAGCGAAGTCGTTTAAGGGATCACTTACACGTTACAAATCAATACATTCAAATTGCTTGATTATATTTAGGTCTGTGCTAGTTTTCAGTCCCAATACATTAGGTACACTATTTGCTATTTGAAATTGAATTAGGTATAAATTTTCTTTATATTTACATAACAAAGTAGTTTTCCCAGATGGTACGATTCTTTGTCCTCCGAAGGCAACTAAGTTTGTGTTTGACTTTGCCAATGGTGACTTGCTATCAGTATTGAAAATGGCTTTAGACATAACGTTGCATTGTGCTCCAGTATTGATCTTAAATGACAATTTGTGTCTGTTCACAATCAGTTTTACATGCCAGTCTTTCTTGCTTTTACTTTCCTGGATTGTAATCTACCACCAAGTCTTCACCATCATCGTCATCATCTAAAGTTTGCACACTTCGCTGTTTCTTCTTGACTATATGGATCTGCATACTTTTGTGAAATGTTTCCTCTTTCCACAGTTGTCGCAGTACTTCCCAAATGCCGGACGTTGTCCTTGACGGTGTTCCTCTCCACACCACTTGCATCGCTGCTTTTGTCGGATGTATTTGCTTTTGTTTCGTAGGATCTGCAGTTCTAGTTCAGGACCTTTTGCTGTAGGATTTAGTACCTTTAGCTGTGATGTTGTTGTTTCATCAGCTCAGCAAATGTCTACAGCTTTTGCCAATGTTAAGTCAGCTTCTTTAACAGACTGCTCCTCGTATGGTCATCGCATATCCCACAGACAATTCTATCTCTGATAAGACTGTAAGAGAGTGTTCCAAATTCGCATGAACTTGCTTTCTTTCGTAAGCCAGTGACGTACTGGTGATTAGGTTCACTAGGTTGTTGAGTCCTCATATTGAAAATGTCTTTCCCAAGAAGATTCCTACGAGGGGTGCAATATTCTTCAAACTTCTCCAGAATTTTTGTCTATTTTCTTTTGGTCACTTTCTACTGTCCAAGAAAAATTGTTGTAAATTACAAGGGTCTCAGGCCCAGCAAAATGTAAGAGGGTAGCAAACTTCAATCTGTTTTATCATCAGTACCAGTTGCTACCATAAAGATTTCAAACCGTTGTTTCCATCTTCTCCAGTTTTCAGTAATGTTGTCTTCAAATTGTAGAGGTTCTGGCTCGTGAAACTTGTCCATATCCCACCTCTGACACCATGTAACAGTTCTTAGATTATCAAGTTCTATAAAGAGAAATCTATTACAAACCAGTACAGTGACTTATATAGTGAGTGAGACATTAGTGGTAATGCAAGTGTGGTGACGGAATGCAAAACAGTAAGATGACAAATGAGCAATACAATAACATAGACAACATGACTAGCTATAATGTTACACATCCTACTTCCACCTCACTTCCATCTCACTTCCATCCTACTTCCACCTCACTTCCATCTCACTTCCATCCTACTTCCATCTCACTTCCCAGGCCCGTAGCCAGAAGTTCGCGTTGGGGGGTTCGGATTTTAAAGACGCAAAAAGTCACACCCACTTTTTTCTAACTAAGTTTATTAAACACTGTTGATATTTGAGAGAAAAGTGGTATTATTCTCGAGTAATTAGGCTTTTAACCACTACAGTGAGCTGTATATGAGCAATGCAACATTAATACGCCTTTTACGTATATACTACAAGTTATTTATTAGTATGGCGTGTAAATTGCCTGTTCAAAATGTATTGGAAAAATCTCTCTAACTAAGTGAAATAGCACGATACAAAGTGAAATGCCACGGAGCTTAAGTGAAATAGTAAGGTTAAGTGTGCAAGCATGCAGCTCTAGCCTTGAAAGTGTACAGTTGTAGTTTCTAGTTGGAGACGTCATTCTTTAGCGCAGAAGCTCTACCCCTATTAGACCGAATTTTTTCAACAGATTAGGAGGAGCCATCGGTTAAAAGCTAAGTTCAATAGAAAGTTTATCCTAAAGTACAGAGATAGCGACTGCACTATACATAGTAGCCACACTGTAAATGATTTTTAGCTTACAGTAAGCTCGTGCAGTTTTTATGTGCTATTAATATCAAATGGCATGCTTACTCATGCTATTACTCTTACTAATTAGTAAGTGCATTACATTACACTTTATAAGGAATAGATGTAACGTAGCAAGCTTTACTCACGTGTATATGAGAGCGAAATTTTGTAGCCAAGGAGTTGAATGTTTATTAGGTCACTTGGACTCAGACTAGGCTGGCCATATACAGAATGAAGTATACGTCTAGGTAAACCACAGATAATTCAATTGCGGGTTCAGCATGATCGAATAGATTATGATATTCCAGAAGTTATATGCAGGGTGTGGCTAAAATATTTACTCCGAACCCCTCGAACCCCCTGGCTACGGGTATGCTTCCATATCACTTTCGTCCTACTTCCACCTCACTTCCATCTCACTTCCGTCCTACTTTTATCCTACTTCCACCTCACTTCCATTCTACTTCCTCCTCACTTCCATTCTACTTCCACCTCACTTCCATTCTACTTCCACCTCACTTCCATTATACTTCCACCTCACTTCAATTATACTTCCACCTCACTTCCATTATACTTCCACCTCACTTCAATTATACTTCCACCTCACTTTTATTCTACTTCCACCTCACTTCCATTCTACTTCCACCTCACTTTCATTCTACTTCCACCTCACTTTCATTCTACTTCCACCTCACTTTCATTCTACTTCCACCTCACTTCCATTCTACTTCCACCTCACTTCCACTATACTACTACCTCACTTCCATTCTACTTCCACCTCACTTCCACCTCACTTTCATTCTACTTCCATCTCACTTCCATCCTATTTCCACCTCACTTCCATCTCACTTCCATCCTATTTCCATCTCACTTCCATTCTATTTCCATCTCACTTCCATCCTATTTCCACCTCACTTCCACTTAACTTTCATTCTACTTCCATCTCACTTCCATCTACTTTTCAGTACTACTGTCGTACTTCCACCTCACTTTCATTCTTTTTCTCCTTACTTCCATTTTACTTCCATCATATTCTACCTCACTTTAATTCCTCTCCTACTCACTTTCATCCTATCTAATAAGTCCTAGTATGTGTGAAAATTCAAATGTGGAGATATTTAGCTCACATAATCTAGAATCTCAGCTTTGGCTGAGGTAGACAAATTACTTTCCGCATTACATTTTGAAACAAAATATTTTATTTACCTTCTATTGCTGAAATAATTGGAACTATTTAAGTTTGCTAATGAGATTATATTATGGCAGCAAAACAATAAGGTACTCAAAACAATAAGCTGAAATATGATTGATTTACTATACAGCATTAAGTTAAACATAGCGAGAAAGTTTATTCTATTGCCAATAATATTATAGAGTAAATTGAAGCCACATGCAACTCTGTTATGAAAATTATCTTCCCATCCAATGCAATTGAAGTAGGTGGAAGGAGGAAAAACTATATGGAAGGCAAGTGGGTGCTCTTATTATATCATATGGAATCCTGTCTTTTTGACAAACCTTTATATTCTTCAGTGTCTTGTGTAGTCTGAAAGTACTTCTGATGTCAAGGCAATGAAATATTCGATTGATCTATTGAGAGAGTTTCTGCTTAGCACTCCTGTTAATGCAATGAATTGGATACACTTTCTCTATGAGGCTGTTGGTACAGGAACATTCTCTTTAACTCTGTCCCAATTAGTGCTACAGATTTTATTACTCTGTTTAGGAGTGTTTTAGCAACAGCACTTGGTGTGGTAATGGATGTTGGGAGTCAAATGAAAGTGAAATTAATATCATTCACACATGATGATGGCCATTGGTTAAAACGTTTGTGTAATTTATAAAATTTTATGACTAGTTGAAATAAAACAATAGGAACCAATAGCATTTATGACTTTATTTTAGACTTCATAACTTTATATTTTATTACGAGCATCATTTGGTGCAGTCCTGAGTAATACATATAGTCATTGGTGAGTGGCGCATAAAACTTATAATGTATAGTTGTTTGCAATCTTAGCGTGCATTTATACTTTCTTTTCATCTGCAAACATTTTCTTGTTGCCTACACTATCACTGTTTTTACTTTTTAGGTAAAATACTTTTACTGTTACTACTACCATAACTTTACATCCATCATTAGCCATTTGCTTATACTTTATTTCTACCTGTAGCAAGTTACTTGATGGGTTATTAATTGGGAAACAGTATGGCTGCAGTGGATACTTCATTGTAATTAGATATTGGTAATGTGTGGTTAAATGAATGATATTATTATTAGGATCATTGAAATTATAATTATTGTTTTAGTTTTAATAATAATTTATTTTGTGTGAGTCCCACCCACAATCTGATATGGACACTATGGTATTGATTGGTTGGAATTAAGGATAGTGTGTCCTGAATTATAACAATTACACTGTAATTGCAAGTCTCAATCATCTCACCATACACTTTTATAGAGACGTGATCCATCAGATACTCTCCATTGTCTGTGCTGTGGCAGAGGTACTCTCCTTCATCTTCCTCACTTGCTTCTTCAATGAGTATGTATGAATTGGTTCGGGACAATACTTTTGGTGGAGTATCAGATATTTTAATCCAGGTTACTACTTGAGCATTGCACAATAGTAAAAGAATATTCTTCACATTCAATTCCTGATTTCCTTCATTTATCAAAACAGTTGGTTCTGAATAATATATAAACAGAGTGACAGTGAAAAATGTCATCTTAAATATAGTTACATAATATGATAATGGTATATTAATGAAGTTTGTAAGAAATTGAGATTTCACTGGATATAAAGTCACAAATGAAGTAGCTGACTGTACGAATGTAATAGACATGTAAATGTAGCTACAACTGTGACATTTCAGATATACACAATACTGAGATATTATTTAACAATCACACCTCCTATATTATTAATACTTAATGATATACACAAGATATTCCAGAAAAGTAATAATTAATTGAAAAATAAAAAAATGAAATGAAAAATGATTGAAAAAATGATAGCAAAGTAAAAAAAAAAATTAGAAATTAATTTATGTAATACATCACAAATTTAGAATATATGTATACAATCTAAAGCATTGATCAATAAGACTAATTGTTCAACCTCTCTTGCTCTATTCCTGCTGTTTAATGACATGTTCAGCTCCAATGAAAACAAGAAGTGATTGTGTAATTATATATTATTATATAATAGTTAAAACTAGTTCTCAAATGTATTGATAATTATGCAGTTTTAAGTTTAACTTGTTTAAATCACTAATTGACTAAATTTCTGAAAATGTCCAATATTAATTACTAAACTTACCTCCTACAAAGACTTCAGCTTCTATTTGCTTTGAACTACAGGAGTAATTTCCACTATCTTTACCTTCTGCTTTATTAATTACTAAATCTTTTCCTACCGGCTCAACTTGCATTAATTTGTGATCTTTAATCCATATTGGTACTGAAACTGGGGCCGTGCAATGAATATATATCTGTTCTCCAGGGTTTTTGATAAGAATATTTTGGTTATCCTCAAAATTTATGTTTTCCCTTGGATAACACACTAAAACAATTATTGAATGAATGAATGTATGTATGTACACTGTTCTAAGATGGCTTAAATATAAAACTTGAGGATTTGCTGTTTGTATTTGGTAGTTAGTTGTATTTGCATATAGCTATGCTGTCATTGTTATTAGTGGGGTAGGGAATGCATAAAATAAATAGGTGGCTATTTCATTAGTGTTGTTTTGCTATACTATGGACAGGAAGTAAAACAGTAAGAGAGGTGTGTCACTAGACAAAACCATTTCCTACGGTCCTACACTGCAGAACATGCACTTTCTGCCACATATCCTAGTGGAATAGCATTGAGCTTATTAGCTATATAAAGTTGCTATTAATTGTCCTAACACAAGGGAAGCACAGCTATGGCTTTGTTTACGTGTATATGGCATTAACTATTGAGAAGGATGAAAGTGTTTTGCAACAAGTCTTCTAATCCACTATATCTCCAGGTACAGAATGATAAAAACCTTTCCTCAAATGACTGTCTTTTTGAGTACTTGAACTCACCTTACTGTTACAAAAAAAATAATAATGAGACTCTAGTTGATAGAAGCCTAAACTAGCACACTTCACCAGTTGTATTTGCAATGCTAAAATTATGAACTGGATTGGTTAGTCTAGGGAATCAGCCTTACCTCAACAGTAACTCACACTTCTCCAAAGTTTGATATTTCTACAGTAATACCTCAGGATAGAGTGCCCTCCAGCAGTTCAAGCATAACTGAGAGAAATGCTGTGTTGGCAAAAGTTTGGGTGATAATAGCTGGGTACAGAAAAGGTTCAGAAGTGGTGCTACAAACTGAATCACACAAAGCATCAATAACAACAACAAAGCCAGCAAACAAACAGTAAACCTCATGTTAAGAGTAAAAGAGAGAGACATGAAATGTATCAAGCATAATAAGAAAGAGGGATTAAGTGCTGAGTGCAAGGGTAGTTTTGCTGAGTGCAAGGGTAGTTTTGCTGATGCTTCCTGTAGTTTTGATGATGCTAATTTTAGCATGAAAATATTGCCCTATTTGAGTGCTATCTGATGGTATAGTAACTTTTATTGTAAATAAAACCCAAACAAAGATATGACAAAAAATACCAAACAACCACAAAACTGTTAATATAATGAAGTTGTTTTCACATTTAGTGATATCATTATGTTCCCCCAGGAGATTCCTTGCGACATTTTTGCTATTATAAAGTGTGGGCACGCCCACACGAAAGAGCTAACTAGGAAAACAGGAGGGGCTCAGGCATTGCTAAGGGCGACTGCACAGACATTGAGAATTAATGGAATCGGGTTGCCTGGTCAGGACTATACTACTATGGGCATTATTCGTAGTAGCTAGCTAATTGAACATACTTCATTAGCATAGTTGTTAAGTAGGTGTCATATTTAGATGTTGTGTGTCTTGGCCAGTCCTAAGCTCAGAGGAGAGAGCCAGTGCGGGAGAATTAAGGAGAGGAACCTGGTGGCTGCGACCTTATAACCCCAGGTGTGCGAAATCAAGAGCCAGAGCCAAGGAGGGCCCAACAGATGACCTCCCACATAGAGGACATAATGAACAAACACAATCACTTGAGTTTGCCTTTGTTGCAATTTGTTCAAGGTTGGCTCAATATTTAATGAAACGATTTACTATCTTACACACAATTATGCCTGAATGAACTTACTGCTATATCATCTCCAGCCACACAAGCATGCCTGAATGAACTTACTGCTATATCATCTCCAGCCACACAAGCATGCCTGAATGAACTTACTGCTATATCATCTCCAGCCACACAAGCATGCCTGAATGAAGTTACTGCTATATCATCTCCAGTCACACAAGTATGCCTGAATGAACTTACTGCTATATCATCATCTCCAACCACACAATTATGCCTGAATGAACTTACTGCTATATCATCTCCAGCCACACAATTATGCCTGAATGAACTTACTGCTATATCATCTCCAGCCACACAAGCATGCCTGAATGAACTTACTGCTATATCATCTCCAGCCACACAAGCATGCCTGAATGAACTTACTGCTATATCATCTCCAGCCACACAAGCATGCCTGAATGAACTTACTGCTATATCATCTCCAGCCACACAAGCATGCCTGAATGAACTTACTGCTATATCATCTCCAGCCACACAATTATGCCTGAATGAACTTACTGCTATATCATCTCCAGCCACACAAGCATGCCTGAATGAACTTACTGCTATATCATCTCCAGCCACACAAGCATGCCTGAATGAACTTACTGCTATATCATCTCCAGCCATACAAGCATGCCTGAATGAACTTACTGCTATATCATCTCCAGCCACACAAGCATGCCTGAATGAAGTTACTGCTATATCATCTCCAGTTACACAAGCATGCTTGAATGAACTTACTGCTATATCATCTCCAGCCACACAAGCATGCCTTAATGAACTTACTGCTATATCATCTCCAGCCACACAAGCATGCCTGAATGAACTTACTGCTATATCATCTCCAGCCACACAAGCATGCCTGAATGAACTGAAGATTGATATGTTTATTCTCTTTTATTTATTCATTGTTCATCTCATGTTTTACGTAATTATTTCACTATCACCTTCTCACACTTCACATACCTTACTTTTACCATTTCTGGTCCCCCTTAAAATAATTCAGCCAGATTTCAGCGACATTTCTTCAGTATAATATATCATGCTCACCCATGATGTGAGTGTGTTAACTTGTTTTCTACAGTAAGAGTAGAATATAGTTTTTGTTGGCCATTTCTGAATGTGTTGCTATTATCTTCCATAGTGTAGGTTCCACTGGCACAGACTTCAAAACATCACTACTCATTACACTTGAGGTGTTCATTGGCGAGCGAGCGTAGCGAGCGAGACACTTACAGGGGTAAAAATGAAAAAATCGGGGATGTTTGTTTATTTGTTTATATATATGGACGTACGTATGTCATTTTGTACTTTGACCCTCTGTATTTTTGTGTTCGCTCCACGTTCGACCCCGTCCCAAACTTCACTAAACAGAATCCTCCGGTTTAGCGACCATTACCACGTATCACCTTAGAAATTGAATTGTTTACGGCTTTGAATTGTTTTGCGGTGCAGTTAAAACTCAAAATCTTATGGGAGCTCCATTTCTATTCGAGTTAGTGGCGGTGGTAAGTTAATGCGCTATTTGTCACAGTTATAAGCCCTAACTGAACAGTATTTACTTAAAAATGCATTGTCCACTAGACGAACCACGAAGGTAAGTCTTGCGTAGGTATGTTCAGTTGTGTGAAAGTATTGTGCGTTACAACTACTATTAAGAATAAGAACATTTTAAATAACGTGATTTGATTTTGTTGATTCTTTTTCAATTCAAACTGTTGCGGGAGCGGTTACTATGACATTGAAACCCCTTTACCTCATAGTAATGTAAAAACTCGACTTTATTTTAATAGCTTGAGTGTTAGTTATTAAAATTAAATTTAACAATAGTGTAGTTTAAGGCTCGCTCGCCATTTGTGCTCAAGCACACCACTAGTAGTTTCCCAACACATCTTGTACTTAACAGGGGCGTTGGAACCGGATGCGGCCGAGCGGCCATAGCCGCACAAATATTTTAACAAAAGGGGTGAGTCTATTATTTTTTTACTCTTGACCTGAACTCGTTCTCGTTATCGAACTTGGGCGGTCGGTATTGAGCCATCTAAGTGACTTCTTCCGGGATTAGTACGAGTAATAGCACTGTAACCGTGCTACTGATCCCTAATAGCACAGGTTACCGGTGCTATCACCAAATTTTTAAAGAGTCAATTGCAGTTTTAGCTACTCTATATCGTTCACTCACTATCTCCTTATTTCAGGATTAGATTCCGCTGGCCACACACACTGGCCACGCACAGCTCCTCCTAATCTGTTGAAAAACATTCTGTCTAATACGGGTAGAGCTTCTCTGGTAAAGAATGACATTGTCTCCAACTATAAACTACTGGAACTGTACGTTTCCAAGGTTAGCTCTGCACGCATGCGCACTTACCCGTATTATTTCACTAGCTACCATGGTACGGTACTTCACTTACCGTGCATGCTATTTCAATTAGTTACACGATTACCTCCAAAGAAGAAATTAAGACAAATAAATGAGCATAATATTCATATCAGCAAAGAAAAGGTAAGACCAATCTTGCTCCATGCAAACAGAAAGTTCATGAGCTGCTAGCTAAAGAAATTCTTGCTGGAGCTACTCTGACTGATGAGCACATGTCCTTTGCAACAATACTCTTGAAGCAACAATTCCCAGAAATAGATGGCTTGCTGTCAACTCTTCTCTTACAAATCAATGGTTTTTGCCCAGTAAGAAAAGATTGCCACTCCATCACACTGGACTGTTCCATTACATTACATCAGTGTCAGATTAAGGCAAGATATGTCATGAATCTAAATTCAGTGGTGGATCACTCCCATCTAGTGTTTAAGTGCAGTTATTGCTTATTTATAAGCCAGCATTTTGGAAAAAGAAAATACGAAGTTTATCAGTGTTGACTGTCCTTCTGTATAGCAGCAGCAGGGAAACACTGACTGTGGAGTGTTGCAATAACATTTGCTTATCATGCAGGTAAGTAAAATTGTAATGAAATTTTATTATACAATTTAATAACGAATAAATGTGTACATTTTTAGCAAATGGGGATGATTTATAGTTGATGAAATTTAGGCATAAGGAAATAAGAAAACATCTTGTAGTTAGGGAGATTGGTGAAAAAATTGTTCACTTGATGATAAAAGCATGAAACTTGGCACATAGTAAGAGTATGACCTAAAGAATATTTTTAGCTATAGGGCCATCTATAGTTTGACCTTTGACCTTGATAACAGCTATTTCAAATTGCCGACAATTCTTGCATATATTGCATTTATCTGATTAGCTATAAACTTACATTCTATACTGTACTAACAAATTCTGAATTGATCTAAGCCATTTTCAGCTAAACATGTGGTGTTCATTAATTAGAAATAATTTTTTGCTGATATTTTTCTAGAACTACTACATGCATTGACACAATTTAAGCGTAAATGTAGGTGTAAATAAGTGCATGCATGTGCATACAAATATCAGCTGCTGATCTAGCAAATGATATAGCAGCTGCAAAGAACTGTACATGTGTAGTGTGCTTTAAGTAGAGAGAAGGTGGTAGTTAGCATGGACAAAGTGTATAAAATAGCAAGCCAGGAATCTGGCACATCAGCAGCAGTGAAGGAAACTGACTGGGAGAAGTGTATTGTTTGCCAACAAATTACTAGTGAAGTACTTAAATGCCCAGCAGATTCAAAGCGTAGTATCGATGGAGCAGGGTATAAAACTCTCACTGAAAACTTATTGGTTCAAGAAGATAGACTGCTTGTTTTTAAACAAGTTTCCCTGGTTAATGGAAGGCCAAGACATTGAAGAAGTTTTAAGGCGTAACAAGGCAAAATGGCATGACAGTTGTAGACTGCTTTACAATAAAACTAAACTCAAGCGAGCTGCAAAACGAAAAACAATACCTGCAGAAATTGAAGAAGCTCCTTTAAAAAAGTACACTCGAAGTACTTCAGTCCAAGCTTCATCTGAGACGGATCATTGTTTCTTCTGTGAAAAACCAGGAAAATTTTCAGAATCATTGCACCAAGTTTCAACACTTGGCTTGGATGCCCGTGTCAGACAATGTGCACTAAAGTTGCAAGACCAAAGTCTTCTAGCCAAACTTAGTGGAGGTGATCTCATTGCAC
>WLWI01003523.1_pt1 | contig 13412 bp, 8 predicted proteins | sample 6701501 | NCBI WGS metagenome assembly WLWI01 (sample SAMN12718690, study PRJNA515312) | sponge metagenome | isolation source: marine sponge | host: Mycale hentscheli | place: New Zealand: South Island, Marlborough, Capsize Point | collected 2014-11-01
CCAACCTAAAGCATTCAAAGGCTAGCCTGAAGAAATTGTACAAATCTAGGCTTACCTACAAGAAAAGTTGGGAGGAAAAGTATTTTTTGTATGTTTTAATAAGTATAGGTGAAAATCCTAGGGGGGGAAACTCTGCTCAGGGGGGGGGAAATCCCAGGGTTCCCCCCCCCCTCTGTATCAAACCCTGCTTATCACTCACAAGCTTTAAAAGATGAGTTAGAGTAGCATTATCAACTTTATGCTTTGATCTGACACAAAGTATATTAAATACTTACTATAATATGAAGCATCAAAGGTGTGAACCCTCAGTGCTACTATGCATTATAGCTAGCTATTACAAAATCATCTCAGACCAAAAGGATAATTTATTGGCTATTCTAATCAGGTATAAAATACATAGCTCGAGCGAATAAAACGCTACATGTAAACGTTTGTCTTCATAAGAAAAGAAGCGAAAAATGTCAGATACACTCACCAGTACATATTCTCAACCCAAAACTCCACTTCCAGCACTCAGTTATTCCCAGCATAAAGCAAAACTATCACAAACAGCAAGAAATTATTTGCTCACGTGAATACGTGACGATAAGGGGCGTTATTCACAAAAGCTAGCACCTACACGGAGCTGACAGCTCAGTTTTCACAAAAATTAGCCTGAAATTAAAAAAGTAGCACAATAAAAGGTCTTGAATCATCGTTATGAATAAGTTCATACTTTAAATCAACAGTTGATTGTCAGTAATCTCCAAAATCAGAGCGTGACTGACAAACAGACAGGACGACTACTATAACCCTTTCACGCATGCACGCTGATGGTTAGTAAAGAAGTGCTTCATTTGTCAGTGTCACTGACGAAAGTTTATAAGGCCATCACACACGAAAAGCTATCTTCTAATTCATACACAATAATTTGATTGTAAACTAAGCTCGAAATGCAATGCTTACTGTGAATAAAACATGATAAATAAGTAACAGTTGCACAAAACAAAGACCATTCTAAAATGTAAAAATGACATGTCTTAACATTTTCTTTGCCAAGTGTACCAATGTTTGTTGGTGTGACATTAACAAATCAACAAAAAAAGATATACCTGATTCAAATTTGTTGCCTGCCAAATACCTGGTATTGGTGGTCCTTTCCCACTTGGGTCTTTCCCACTTGGGTCTCCATGGTATATTTTCTGATCATGAAGTTGGAAAAAAATATGGTATGCATTGTCCACACACTTTTTCATATTCATTTTGGGAGTATCAACCAGATCACACTTTATTAAATGATTCTTAAACGTTGAAAGATGTTCAAAGAGTGCTAACTGCTGAGCTTCACTGTACTTTGGTATTTTAGTAGACTTGGAAAGACCAATTAGTTGGGTAGCTGCATCGAAAAATTTTTTCAAAGTACCAGTAGCTTCTTCATGTGGTAAAATGAGTCCATCATACAGTTTAAAATCACCTTTCAAATACATACACAAAAAAAATGTCAAGATGAAAAAATACCTGCACATTTATCTTATAGAATTGTAAGTATATTGGCTAAATACTGTATAACTAATGGTGTGCTCCAGCACAAATGGTGAGCAACACAGCCTATAGCTTCACTTACAGGCAATACAAAGAGCAGTCACTATGAGCTAAATCATATGCATATGTATTACCAACTATATTATTTTATCACTTTAGTTTTCTTGACACTCAAATGTAGTGTTTGGCAAAATGTTAAAGTTGAAGTGTATTGCCTCATTATTCCACGCTGAAGTTAAAGTAGCAGGCAAGTTGCATTGACTAAACAGGCTTGTATCTAAAACTTTGGCTTGAACCAGATAGGTTATTACAGCTACAGTTCAATAGCTATACAGACAACTTCGCCCTAGTTGGCCTACTTCAATACTTTACAATACAACATGGAAAAAAAAGCAACAAAAAGAGTATTTTTAAGATAAAGTATTAATTGACTTTATGTGTAGTTAAATTCAAACTGTCAATAGAATAATCCATACCATTTTTATCTGGTTCCACAAACAATCGTCTATTGACAAAAGCCTTTCCATACATCACTGGAATGTGCAGGTCTTCAAAACCATGATCAGGTTTTTTTAAGGTAGGTGATTGCACATAATATTTGTATGCCACAGGGTCTTTCAGTACTTTGGAGTGTACACTCAATGTACATGTCATTATTTGCAAACCTTCATTAGGAACTCTACAAAATAAAACATTGTTTACGTTTTCCACACTATAGTATACTACTAACCCTCAGAGCCTACAATCAGCTAACACAACTAAGCGACTCAATTGATTAAAAAATAAAATATAACAATGATGAAGTAGAAATATTCATAGGTAAGAATCTGGGTTTGAACACACATCAATATAACAGCTGTGGCTGATCCTTCACATCAATACACAGCATCTGCTATGGTTAATTAGCCTAGCTGTTGAAGACTTGAACCTAAAAGTGAATGGTACAAAAGGATTGTGTACACACAAAAAAGGCACAGGGACTGAAATTGTCCAGCAAAATGGTTTGCTTCCTATTTTAATGCTTGGGAAGCTACCTTCTCCAAGATCCATTGTTGGACAGACTGACAAACTGAGGACAGGAAAAATTGAGTATTTTAACCCTCCCATGAATGAGCACTGAGGGTTATGATGACGGTAATCAGGGCTACATGCATAAAACGAGTCTAGGAGGGGCAAAAAAAAACCTCTTAGATTATAGGAGGGGCATTGAGAGATTTACTGTGTATAAGAAACTGAAGAATTTCTAGGGGGATAAGGCCTTTCTAGGGAGGTGGAGGGAAGTGTATAGAATGGAGAAATTGTCATCTGTCCACGAGTAGAAACTTGGAAAGTAGCTTTTAGTAAGAGCACTTAAACCACAAGTGGTGAACAAGCTTCAAGTTTCACTCCTGCAATTCAAAGAGATTATGATCTAAAGCATGTACATTTTGTTTGAGCATTTCCAGTGTCAGTATTGACCACAATATTGAATTACACAAATATCTAGAATAAGCAGTGTTTATAAGTAAACACTCACAACAGTATCGGCAAGTCAGTTTGTTTTTGTTTTTTAATCACCAGCCAAGATAGCTGAAAACGTGCTTAGAATTCCAGCTCCAGTGGAATGTTAACTCACCATTGCACCAAGGCCCAAAAGATGGAGGCCAATAGGCACTTTCAAAAAACTAAAGTTTATAAAGAAAACTTTATACTGACTTATGCATTCTTATACTTTCATCACTAACAATGCGTTGAGATTGTCTTGCTCACTTGGTTAATTTATTTAAATCAAATCAAATTTTGTGATTACTAACCTTACTGACGAAAAAGTACCAACATTCCTTTTCCAACGCCCAAGTTGAGGATGACTGAACCGTAAATGTAATGAACAGTTTTCATCAAAACCCCATAAATAAAGAGGTAAAATTGCCCTGAATATAATAGTAACTGCATTTTTTGCATTTTTACCATCTTCACAAATTCCAGTTATTGGATAAGAATCCTCTAATCTAAAAAAGGAAACAAAATGAATTCATTCAATCATACCATATATATATATATATATATATATATATATATAGTACTTATTACATGAGTCAAAGTGTGATATGGCAGAATAATTCACGAGCAGGCTAATTTATTTTCACAAGCCAGAGGGGAGTGAAAATAAAGCCTGAGAGTGAAATATCTTGCCATATCACTCTGACAAGTGTAATAAGTGGTTTATTCCACACTAGATATCTTTACTACTGTAGTTAGTACTAGAGGAAGGGTAACTCACAGCTAAAGTTGGTTGTAGGGGCTAAATTGAAAAGTTTGGCCAGTTGCTATAACTAAGCTTGCTCAGTACAGCTGAAATAATAGCTTGACATATGTGAGTTATAAAGATATCTTCATAATGATATCTTTAGGTGTGAAATAACTCAAGATATTTCAAGCTCATTACCCTCATTACCCTTATAGTTTAGCAACAGGGCCAAACTTTTCAATTTTGGTTATTACAGCTACCTTCCTCTGGTGTACCCCGCTCAACAGCTGCTAAAATATCTGCTAGGGGTGTGGGTAGCCCCTACAACCAACTTTACCTGCCAGTTACCCTTCCTCTAGTGCTAACTACAGTAGTAAAGATATCTAGTGTGGAATAAACCACTTATTACACTTGTCAGAGTGATATGGCTAGATATTTCACTCTCAGGCTTTATTTTCACTCGCCTCTGGCTCTTGAAAATAAATTAGCCTGCTCATGAAATATTTTGCCATATCACACTCTGACTCACGTAATAAGTACTCTCTATATATAATATATATAATTATATACATATATTTGTATATATCTGAACTGCTGTATATTACTACAATAGCATATAACATAGTATTGAAGCTTCATATTGTAATTTATACGCATACATATTAAATATGTAACTGTGACCCTTACCTCTTTGATGTAACCTTACTATTAGCACCATTGCTTGGATCCACGGAACTCTGCAAAGAAATAGTTGATTAGTATAGGTACTGAAATGTTTGCCCAATTAAAAAAAGTTACCTCTACAGCTGGCTTAGAACTCTTTTTATCTCCACTTGCAGTTCCACTTCCATCTCCACTGGTGGCTCCACTTCCATCTCCTCTTCCGGCTCCACTTCCATTTCCTCTTCCATCTCCACTGGCGGCTTCACTTCCGGCTCCACTTCCATCTCCTCTTCCAGCTCCACTTCCATCCCCACTTCCATCTCCTCTTCCGGCTCCCCTTTCATCTCCACTGGTGACTTCACTTCCGGCTCCACTCCCATCTCCTCTTCCAGCTCCACTTCCATCCCCACTTCCATCTCCACTGGTGACTTCACTTCCGGCTCCACTTCCATCTCCTCTTCCAGCTCCACTTCCATCTCCTCTTCCGGCTCCCCTTCCATCTCCACTGGTGGCTTCACTTCCATCTCCTCTTCCATCTCCACTGGTGGCTTCACTTCCATCTCCTCTTCCGGCTCCACTTCCATCTCCTCTTCCAGTTCCCCTTCCATCTCCACAGGCAGCTTCACTTCCATCTCCTCTCCCATCTCCACTTTCATCTCCTCTCCCATCTCCACTTCTATTTTTATTTGCATCTTCATTCGCAATTCCATTAGCATCATCACCTGGGTCTATACTCAAGCACCCATTTGTATATCTACTTGCTGCATCACTTGAGCCCCCAGTACTGCTTCCACCCGCACCTGCATCACCACCAGAGCTATAAGCACTGTAGTCGTTCACCCCAGTGGACTCATCAAATTTGCCACGCTTTTGCCCTGTCAACGCTAATGATTCACCATCAGGATGATTTCTTCTTCTCAAGTTTGCAGCTATTTTTTTATCACTGCCAGTCTCATCACTGGTGAATGTCTCGACATCTAAGTTTTTTGTCTTACTTACATTGTCACACTCCATTTCTCCTGAAACCTGCGCACTTGGTGACACTGATGGAGCAGTTGGCATAGGAGAGGCTGAGAAAGACGCTGTAGTTGATGTCAGAACAGTAGATGAAGCAATACTTACACTTGTTGGAGTCACTGGTATTGATGTAGAAGTTGATAATGACATTGTCACTGGTGTTGGTATAGACACTGACACAGGCACATTCCCCAACGACTGTACAGTTGCCGGAACCAGTGTATTTCCTGATGTTGTCATAGATATTGTAGTACCTGATGCCAATGTGGTCAATGGCTCTGGTATTGTCTCTGATGCTGCCACTGGTACTGGTATTGTCGTAGTCACCACCATTGTTTCCACTGGTGTTGTAATACTACTTGGTACCTTGATTGAATCTGGTGCAGCAGTTACTGAAGTGATATTATTCACTTGAGTATCAAGATCTTGCTTACAACCACATTCGGGACAAAACTTAAAATTATGAATCTCATAATGACACTGCACACATCTCCACACTGAAATGGTGCTAGTCACTACCGGACTAACTCTAGCCTGTGTTGGAGTTGTGGAATTGATGATTGTAGCTTCTGTAGCAGTCATTGAAATAGTACTTGAACTACAGGGAACTGTGCTAACAGCAGAAGCAGAAGATGTAGTAGTCAATGGTGGAGGCCCAGTGGTTGAGCCTCCACTATTGCTGGACATGTTTCTTTACAGAAATCCAAATATTTGACAAATCTATAAAGTAAATTAGAATATGTATTGACCCTTTTTCATGCAGTTGGATTTTTTTTTTTTTTGGCAGATCATAATAAGTTATAAAAAATGAAATAACTTTAAAATACCCCACACCTACAAGAAAAACTTAATTTGCTGCCTAGCAACCAACTACAAAAATTAATTAACATGACCATGCATACTTTAATGACTTGTATTATAACTTCATTAAAAAAGTAATTATGAAATTATAAGTCATTGTAGTATAATCACTTACAAAGAGCCATTGTGAGCACAATAATTCATAAATTAAGTGCTTCAGGAGGGAGAGAGGGAGGGAGGGGTGGCGAGAAGGGTAAGAGAGAGGGATATGTAGGGAGAGCCTCCGTGTACTAACACTAAAGAGTATTACTATCAATTTTACATAGGTTAATAAGAAATCTGGTTATCTGGATATTTCATCCAGCTCCAGTGATAAACCACAAATACTGAGGGTTCTTACTATAGCCTAGAATGAACCAAATCATTCCACAAATTCTCACTTCCAGCTCTTTGAGAAAAAAAAAGGTATGGGCTATTGTGCCCTCACTTCACTCAGGCCACCACAACCTAGGGCCTTCAAACCCAAAAAATGGGAGTTCCATCTGAAGCAGCGCCTAACATTATGTAGAAATTTTTTTAGTAAATCCACGAATAAAAAATGTAACTATAATTATACAAAGTTATGATGAGGTACTATGTTGATACATGAGTGTATAGTCGCTTACAGAAATGATAAAAAATTCAAAATCACCAGTGATACATTGAGGACACCTACAGTGCCAACTTCAAGATTTGGTACAGACACTATGAGTACCATAATTCTGGTCAATCAGACAAAACGAAAGTGATCTCCTTCTAAACTATGCTTATTAACCCTCAGCGTGCATGCACGAGAGGGTTATAGTAGTCGTCCTGTCTATTTGTCTGTCTGTTTGTCTGTCTGTCTGTTTATCTGTCTGTCTGTCTGTCACGCTCTGATTTTGGAGATAACTGACAATAGGGATGGGTGATATTGGGACATATTGTATCACGATATTTATGAATGAAAATATTGTGATACAACTACATATTGAATACAAGTATACATATTTATTTTCATTTAGAAAGCTTGCTCTGTAAGACATAATTATGTAAAACCCTCAGTTACTACCACTTTCACGCATGCCTTGGTATTTTCCCCCCATCAATTCTGTAAGCAAAAGTTGATCAACTGGTCCTTTCCTCAAAGATGATCCTACCACTCTTCAAGCTTGAGAACTTCTGAGTAGAGATCTATGCTTAGTAGACACTGAAACAGCAAATAGCTGTCTCCTTCATTTCTATACCTATAGCACTACACATAGTTTCTGCTGCCCGGTTTCTATCTACCTCGTAAGTCATAAAAACTGCTTTCCAATTTGGACAAACTTCATATAGGTGTAGATGTTCTTTTTTCTACCTCAGTTGATATATCGATATTGCTGCACTTGTGACAGTAAAATAAATATTGCAATGTTAACTATATAATTGATTGATATATTGCCCAACCCTACAGTGATAATTAAGTTGATTTAGGTATGAACTTACTCAAGACAAAGAATTAGGACCTTTTATGGTGCTACTGTTTTAATTTCGGGCTAATTGTTGAGAAAATGTGAAGTTTTCAGCTCCGCGTAGGTACCAGCTTTTGTGGGTAACGCTCCCTAGCATTACATCATAATCAGTTGAGCAAATAATTTCTTGCAGCCATAGCGGTTTAGTTTGGTTTAAGCTAAGGGAACTTAACGGAGTTGAAAGAAGTGAAGTTTCGCAGTGAAAATGTATACCGGTGAGTGCTTCTGGCTAGTTTAGCTTCTTCTCTTATGAAGACAGCATTTCCACTTACCATTTTCATTGCTCGAGCTATAGTGATGCCTAACAGATTGCTTGTTCTTTGGAAGGAGATTATATTGTAATAGCTAGGTAGTGTTTAATAGCACTGAGGGTTCACACCTTTAGTGTTTCATATTTATTTAGAAAAAAAAAAAAAAATCCATTGTCTTCTAAGTGAAATAAAAAAACAAAAGATAGTTCTACATTTTTATTGGGAAGAGAATACAGATGGGCTGGCACCACACCCTTTAGGCAAGCTCAGCCCCACTCTGCTATAATTAGAACATTATTAGGCAGCAAATAAGAAGCTTGCTGAAAACTTTACATTATGATATTGTAGCACACTTGAATGTACAACTATATACAACATTCTTCCTGACATCTTTAAATGAAGCACCAAAGGTGCGAACCCTCAGCACTATTAAATACTACCTAGCTATTACAATATAATCTGCTTCCAAAACAACAAGCAATCTGTTAGCTATTTTTAATCAGGCATCAACATAGCTCGAGCAATGAAAATGACACATGGAAACGCTGTCTTCATAAGACAAGAAAGTTAACTAGCCAGAAACACTCACCAGTATACGTATATTTTCAACGTGAAACTTCACTACTTGCAACTCCATCAATTTCACTGAGCATAAAGCAAACTACATTGCTAGCTGCAAGAAATTATTTGCTCACATGATTATGGCATGACGCTATGGGGCATTACCCACAAAAGCTGGTACTACGGGGAGGACAGACAAACAGACAGGATGACTATTACAACCCTCTTGCGCATGTGCACTGAGGGTTATTAAGTCATGTAATCACTAAAGATAATGACTAATTTACACCATATTACATACAATAGATAGCAACACGGTACTTAAAAACCTGCTTCATGCTGTTCATAAGTAACATGTGGTTGTATTTAGCAATACCAATTACATTGAAGCCACCTGAAAGGATGTTTTTGTCCTGAGGTACATTTATGCATATTATTAAGATGAAAAGAGACTCGACTATTAAAATTTATCGACAATTTCGACTTAAGATTCTACTGCAAGAAAATCGTTTAAAAATGACATAATGAAATTATTTGGCAACTATAAAATCAAAATATCAATACACTCCTTCGTGAAGGTCTACTACAAGTGTGACACTCCAGCCTGGCTGGTAACTAGCTATTTCAGCCCCCACACTTTTCCCATTCTGTCTCTGCTACTGTTTCAAGCCCAAATTAGGTTTTTCTTTGTAATAATAGAAAGAAAGGCTCTGTATACAGTGACACAATAAATTCCGAGCAGTAAGACTTTAATATATCATACAAAAGAAACTGGCTCTTTCAAAAGAATCCAACTATAATTTTAATCACTCATAGAGCTTCACGCTAGTTCAAAATTCCCCTTCCAGTCGCAAGGTATATAAGACACGTATATCTCGAGGACAGAAACGACTAACTAGCTATAACGTAAACAGTCTAATTGAGTTACCTGGTTAAATCACACGTTGGCCTCTTGTTTCTTTACTTTAGTCAAGAATACAGAAGGAGACGACGCTAGAATAGGGAGAACCCCAGGTAAAATCCCAGACAACTTTAGCCAAAACAGAAAAAGAGGAAGTAGACGGTTCCCCACTACTATAAATGGTAAAGCGTGCACGCGGAGGTGTGTGTATGTGTGTGCGTGGAATTTGCAGTATGTAGTTGGTTTCCAGGTAAATGGTCGGTACTATGCTAGGGGTGTGTAATGAATATAGCTAAGTTACAGTGGAGTTACTCTATGAATTCAGCAATTAAGGTGCAGCTGGTGTGGAACACCACAAATTATATCACCTCACCTCCAATTTTGAAGAACTAAACAGAGATGTTTTAACAATAAATAGTCCTACTACTCTAAAGCTATGCCCAATAAATAAATAAAATCACCAATTTGAAAAATGAAAGTAACAGCACAAAACTGATGTGATCAAATGTTGGTCCAAAAAAGACAACTGATGGTATAAAAATAAATTTGAATCTATGTACTAGCTGTCAAGTATAACTTCCTTGAACTTCTCCAGTGATTGGATACTTTGTGAAAACCTGTAAACAAATACTTATGTGTAAGAATGAATGGCATTCAATGTGACAATGATAATTGTGTGGGAGTAGGTGTGTCCTATACTGGCCAGTCTTTTAAAAACAACTTATTATTGTTATGATAGTAAATCGAAAGTGCATATTTTGAAATACCACAGCAGTGGAAAACTGAAACAATGATCTGATTGGTCATGACGATCTTGTCGCACTTGATTAGCTAGGCAATAACGCAGCAAAATTCCTGGGCAATGCTGACCAACGGAGATAAAAGTATGAATAATGGCAGAATCAGAGTGGGATGATTATTTGACGAAAATATCATACAAGACTACGATTCTTAATCATAAAAATAAAATTGAAATCTGTGGCTATAGTATTAACATTGTACGATAGCATGGGGAAACGGAGGTATTCTAATTAATAGCTCTCGTGTGGCAACAATTTTACTCGTCTTTGCTTCTCATGTCACTCATGCTATTAATCCTGATACCACAGTTATACTCGTTATTATATCTCCATATAATATAGAGATTAAATAGCACGAAAAACAGTGATATTCGTACTTAATAGCTCGAGTGGTGAGAGAAAAATTCATATGGCAAAGTACAGCAAATTTCTTGCCACACGAGAGCTCTTCAAACAAATCACCTCACTCTCATTCTGCCATCATTCACTTTCTCTACTTTTGCTAACTTAGCTTTGTCCATAATTTCACCTCGATATTGCCCATTAGTGGATGAAGTGTGGCTAGGTTGCGGAATGATTACCAAGACCAATCAAATTATTACAGTTTTTAACTGCTTTGGTATTTCAAATATTACCACACTTTTTTGTATTATGACTCGACTATGGTATTAATATGCGTGTGTATTTAAATAATACACTCATACATCCCATTGGCTCAAATTTGTATATTCCTGATACTACACATTACATGCAACTTAAAAATTATACCTTTCCAGCACATTAAAGAGAGCGACAATCTCAGCTCTATTGAGAGATATAGTTTTGCGTTCTGAAAAGAGTATCTTCAACGCTGTACCAATTCCTTGTATCTGTTAGATAAAAAAAAATTATACAAAATTGAAACCAAAACCTCAATTAAAGCACACCTGCAGCTTTCCCCACAGCCTGCACTTGTCACATCCTACACAGTCCATGATACGCGAAATATTTCTGAAGTGGGACTTGAACTCATTCTAAATAGGAAAATACCTATAATACGCCAGGTAAAGTGATAAACACAGACTGACTTTGAGACTTGCAGAAGAGTTGTCTGTGAACATCATTGTCTCATCGAACAAGCTGGAACAGCTCCTGCATACATACAGTCATGTCATCATTGTGCTTTAAATCATTTGCAACATGTGACCTAGTGAATTAATGGTTCAGGTTCATTCAGTGACTACAAGGTAGAAATCGTAGCAAATAATAACTTAAACAACATCAGCAAAAAAAGTGTACATCATATAAGGGCCTTAAAGGAAAAAAACAAAAACTATTTAAAGTGGTTTTTACGGACAAAAATTAAAATATGCAAACATGAATGTAAAATGGGGAAGGCCAACCAGAAATGTTTACAAGCACTTACTGAGCAGCTCTAGTGAGTTTGGTGACTCTGATTCGTGTGATGTGATCATCCACTTTACTGCCAGTGTAGAACTGGTACTGCTTCCAGTAAGGCTCCGCCTTCACAATAGCTCTCAACACCAGCAAATATGCAAAATACAAGTTCTTCAACCACACCGGTCCTGCAAAGCAAAATATAATGACATCAGGAAAATGTGGGCTCTCATGTATGCTTTCATGTATACATGAGGGTGTGCCATGAGTGGCCCATTAGAATTAATTTCAATATTTCACAGATTAAAAAAAAAAGTCATTCGACAAATACTCGTTTTACTACTTGGAGTGCATTTTAATAAGGCATGTGGTGAAGAGTACATATAGTAGGCCAAATTCAGGGCATTTCCTGCTAACTGTACTATAAATCTGTTTGCCTCAGATTGCAAGTATTAATCCCTTACCGACTCTGAATCCCCAGTGTATGAATATCGTTACCACAACATTACCTTGCCCATTAGTAGTGCCTGCATCAAAGCGACGCACAAACTCAGTTGGATTCATACCAAACGTCTGCTTCTCCCCTCCTGTAGTCAACATGTACATATTTTTTTTAATGAAGTACATTTTAACAACTTGTGTTTGTATGTAAATGTGTGCATGAGCTCCCATGCCTGCAAAATAATTCCTACTCTTTTACTAACCTATGGTGTAGGAAGATGTTTCTATATGAAGGGGCGGGAGCTTTAAGGGAAAATGTTTTGTGCTTCAAAGGTATGTGATAAACCACCTCTTTAATTGTACCTTAAAATTAGGGGGGGGGAGGCTCCAGCACCCAAAACTCCCCTCCCATCTAACTGTAAACTGTAGTAAACATGTCATAGAAACTTTCAATCATTCTAACTCTCTATGAAGGCCTGACATTGGCTTGCATGCATTTTACTCTCAGGAAATGACTTTAAAAAAACAATTTTTTTTTAGCAGCTTAAGCAGTGGCATAGAAAAGCTGGGAGGGGTTCAGGGTGCTAGATCCCCACCTCCCCCCTCAATAATTTTGAAGGCCTGATATTGACTTAATGTATTTACTATCAAGACATGACACTGTTTGCTTAAAAAAACTAATCAGAAAAAGAATTTCCCAAAACAGCTCACATTGTCATTGAAGCATTAAAATTCATATTAAGTGGTATTCAACCCAAAAAAGCAACAATAAGAACATACTATTATAATATAAACAAACAAATATCCCCGATTTTCAATTGTGTTACTCCTGAGAGTGTTTCGCTCGCTCGCCAATTAATCATTTAAGCATTACAATTCATATTGGTGGTATTCAACCCAAAAAGCAACAATAAGAATACACTACACATGACAGTATAGTTCCCAAACAGAATTCCACATCGACAATTGCTTTCAAAAAAGTCTTCGATATTGTGGTTTTATTTCTTGAATGTAAACAATGGCTACACTAACCGACTTGACATTTACTTCAAAAATTATTCTTTATGCAATAGCGCAACCAATTACATGTCAGGTATTATGCTGTCATAACTCAGTGCTATTCTTACTTCCTTTTCCGAGCCATTTTGAGGCCATTACAGGGAAATTAAATATACCCGATTATATGACAGTGACTTTCCTGATTATAAAAAATGGTATGATATTTCACCCACCCATATAAGAAAATGGATTACAATTACAAACTCACCCTTGAGAAGGTACTTGGCAGAAAGATGAATGCTAATACTGGCATGGAGACCA
>WLWI01003524.1_pt1 | contig 13412 bp, 5 predicted proteins | sample 6701501 | NCBI WGS metagenome assembly WLWI01 (sample SAMN12718690, study PRJNA515312) | sponge metagenome | isolation source: marine sponge | host: Mycale hentscheli | place: New Zealand: South Island, Marlborough, Capsize Point | collected 2014-11-01
TGGTGCTCATTCCATCTGTAACAACAAAGTAAGCCCACAGTACACAGAAAAAGAAATATAAAGACATAGCAAAAACAGTCAATTTGCGGTTACGGGCCTCGGTTTCCGGTGGCAGGGCACCCTTAAAGGGGAAAAGGCACCCGTGCGCGTGTTTAATGGGGCATATATACCATCCATATATATTACATATACCAGATTTTCAATTGTCCACCCCAAACAGTATCTTGCTCATTTTCCTCGCTTGATAACAAACAAATATCCCCAATTCTCATTTGTTACCTCTGTATAGTGTCTCACTCACTCGCTTGCTCGCCAATGAAGAACTACTGCGGGTAGTGAAGAAATAAACTGAGTACTGTAACACTCTCTCGCATGCGCGCTGAGGGTTAATGAAGCACCAAAGGTCAAACCCTTAGTGTTACTATAAAGTAGCTAATTAGCTATTACAAAGACCGCAAAATAAAAATATATTTGGTGTGGTTTCAATATGTCGACATTTAGGTAGCTCACACAAATCAAAATATGGCTTGTGCAAGTCTATATGTAGCTCTTGCAATGAAACGGTAGACTTAAATGCTGTCTCTATAAGAAAACATGCAAGAGATACTCACCTACTGGATAGTTTCAATGGGGAACCCAACCAGTAAGCCACCATGTATTAAGCAAACTACTGTGGGCAGCAAGAAATTATTTGCTCAAGTGAGTACGGTGTGACAATAGGGGGATTACTACAATCGCCTACGATTGTGCAGCCAAAATTGTCTAGTGCAACATTTCTTTGGGAAATGTTTCCATCTTGGAGACTCGTTTTTATTTGTTGTGTGACAGAATGACTGACTGACGCCATTTACACTGAAACACGGTCTGGTCTTTCACTAGAACAAGATACTCCACTAAACAGGATCTTTTTGTTGGCGATACCATTCAATATTTATCCCTTTGAATTGGCTGTTTCTGATATGATCTAAATGTTGTGGAACTCAGTCAGGTATTATAAACTTACACTTGAAGTTCATTTTTAACCCTCAACGCGCATGCGCGAGACGGTTATAGTAGTCTGTCATCGTGTCTGTCTGTTACTCTGTCAGCAGCGGATCACTAAGATGGCAGACTTTTATGCCTTGAGAGACGAAGAACACAGACTAGATAATGATTCAAGTCCCTTTAATTTGCCACTTTTTGGAATTTCTGCTTAGTTTTTTGAAACCAGAGAAAAGGCAGAAACTATGGTAAGTGCTACTCCATCTATTCGTTTACCTGCCATTTAGAATCACACGCGCTCATGTGAGTGTACACATTTTACCAAGCCTAGTTCAGATTTGTTACATGCGTTTTATAGTTTTAGTGCTATCCTTTCTTTTGTGTGAAAACATACCAAGTGTGTACATCCCAACTTACATGTAAAGAAAATTAACTATGCTCAGATAGCAGCTAGTGATATTAGTATTAGAGCCTTATCTCTCATCGCAATATTGAATGGATCTTACAAATACATTGGCAGGTCCGAGCTGGCAGTTGGCCCACAGACAGATGCATGCATCTAGTGCAATGTTCATATGATCAGTTTCAAAGTTATATTATATTGAAGATAGTCAAATTAGTGGCAAACAGCTACCTGAACATGCACAAAGGAGAGTACACTTCAGTCCTGCCTTCAGGCACTTACTCCTTCCCATGCCTCCTTTCTTATAACTACAGTGAATGAGTTCATGACAAGACTCAGATGCTTCTGGAAAGTTTGTCGACAAAGTCAGTTATAATCAAAGTGGTCAACTGCAGCAGATGCATGAACCCCATGACGTAACGTAGGTGGACACACAACACCATCTGCTCACAAATAGCATTAGATATACCAGAGGTTACATTTAAAGGCAATCATAAGAAGTACACAGGCCTATGTTAAATAGTGCATCGATTAATCCTACTGCATGTAGAAACATGAATTTTCAGTGCCACATAAACTGGAGTAGGTGTTTCATGTTCAGACCGATAATGGACTGTAGCAGAACCTACACCTCGAGTCTTCTCGACACTATTAAACATCATTAATGGAGTGAGATGCCATTGTAGTTGCAGTAGTGACAAGCTCACTTTGGTGTTTGATATTGGAACCTTCCAATATGATATTTTGAGACCATGGGACCGAACTTTGTAACGAGTTTTCAGTACAAATTTGATGAAACATTTCTTCCTAACCACTTTTGCTGCTAGTGCCAAGCTCATAGCATCGTTATCACCAGTGCTCAAAATTACGTCCGGTAAACGGACAATTTCCTGTTAATTTCCACTCTTGACAGTACAAGTTCAACTTTTACCGGAAGTATTGACTGGGTAATCTCTGGTTCCTGTTCAATAATTGAATTTGCAGGTGAGCATGCGAGCGCGGTAAGCATGGCGCCCATGAGAGATGCAGCTACCGCTTATTTTCTCAATGAAACCAAAATGTCTAAGAGAATTGGCATTCAGTTAGTGCTAGTAGCTCCAGTTTCTGTTCTAGTTCCAGTTCTTGTAAAAAAAGACCAGTACAAAGGCGAACTGTGGAAAAGTGGATAGTAGAGAATGACCGTGAGCTGAATACTTCATCCCTGTGGTTGAAGTTCGAGATGGCAGACAGGGAGCACGTCTCTTTATTGAAGCGTTCGATTTGTTCCGAGTTCGCTACTAAGCTGGAATCAATGAGAAACTTTAAAGCTGCATTTATTGATGGATCTGCTAACATTCGAATATCATCAGTAAAGGATCATGCAGCTACGGACATGCACGCTCATGCAATACTTCTGCTCAAGAAGAAGCAATCATCCAGCATCTTGGACTATGCTCCAATTGCTAGGAGCTTTGCTCAGTCATCTATGGATCAGTCAACTAAAGAATAGACAAAGAAGAAATTTGACATATCCTACATGATTGCTAAAGAGAAGCTGGCATTTACGAAGATGAAGCCTATTTGTGAGCTGGAGGAGAGGCATGGAGTAGATTTAGGAGTGGGGTACAAAAATGACGTTTTGGGTATGAGGCATTGGGAGCAATTTATGAGAAGTTCCGTATTCCTCTAGAAAATGCTAGTGTGGATGACTCCTTAGTTCAAGAGGAATGGGACAACATGGTGGAATATGGAAAAACATTTCCCAACTTAGTGCAAGATGATTACAAAGTAAACTGGTGGAAGCTGTTCAATTGTGTAGACGCTAGCAAATGGTCGAATGTGTTGAAAGTCATTGAATTGTTATTTTGCCTTCCAGTTTCTAATGGCCATTTAGAAAGAGCCTTCTCACAGATTATTAAGCTAATCGGGTGGGAAGAGTGGATGAATGAAATAACTGATATGTGAACTCAAAATTTTTGTGGTATATTAAAGAATAAATTTTTTGATAGTATCATGAGACAGTTTAATAATGATTATACAATGACCACAGCTGGTTCCACCCCCCTTGATTCTCTAATCTTGCATGTCTGGACAAACATACAAAATGACAGGCTAAATATGAATTGACAGGACATCTTGACAGTACACTTAAGAATTATTATTTTGAGCACTGGTTATCACTATCATGATAACAGGCTTCATGAGAGGATTACCAAGATCATTACTAAAAGAAAGCATGATGTTTCTTCCTTGATAATTGGATCCAAGGTCTGGAAAAGCACATAGGTAGTAGCCTCTCTTTTAGCCGATGTAAATGTGTAGACACGACCTGTAGTTGCAACTCCCAGTTGTTCTAGGTGCTGCTTTATAGAGCTGTGAAGACTGGAGCAACACTCCCTTTCATTTCAAAATCCTCCATATGCGCTACTAATTCGGCAAGTGCTATGCCATGAAGATCAGCACAGTCTTTACTTACATGTGCGACTCTTGTATCCCTAGCTCTGTTATAAAGTGCTACAAGACATCTGCTATGGTATTTTGCCTCAAGGGCAATCATATCAGCTGGAGCTAAAGAGCATTATCTTTAAGCTCAAGTGAGCATCTGCATATTTTTCTTAAAACACTCCTGGCTAGAACGAGTTTGAATAATATGTAACTACTCAATCCCTTCATTGCTTGCCTTTTTACTTTTTTATCTAGCCAATCAAGCTTGAACTTCACAAGCTTGAACTTCACACGCCATGCTTTTTGCCATGCTTTTTGCCAGGAATCATAATGCCTTATCAATGTTGCTTCAATACCATCTCCGTCAATTTAACCTTTTTATATCAATTTCCAATGGCATGCAGTCATGCATCTGAAATTGAGCTAGGTGCTCTGCCATTGATTTGTAGCCACTACCAATAGGTGCTTTATGCGATCTAGCTGGGAATTTCAAATAAGCTATGGGGGGGGTTGTGGCAAAGAATGCATAATATTCCAGTCGTTGTTACATGATTTCTTGGGTAGCAGGTGTGGAAATGTCAACCAGTAAATGTTGCTTTGCCATGCTAAAATGCTTCATAGCAATATATAAAAACATTTCCGTTAGGAAGGTACTGTTAACTTACCATGTGCTCAGTGAAACTCTATACAAGGCACCAAGTACCACTATATAACCCACATCTGCAAGGTATCAATTATGTAGCTACAAACCACAATTCTAGAAAGCCACTGTGAATTAATGACCATAACTTTTGATCTATACTAGATACAAATCTGATTCAAGTTCCAAAATATACTTAATAAAACGTCTTTTCAATGACGTCCTATTTAAGTGTATTGCACAAATCGCCTCACTTTTAATTAGCAAGACATACCATCTGTGCTCTTAAAATTGCTTTTAATGCCACTAAAAGAAGAAGTCAGAAATGGTTCTACCGCAGAAAATCAAGTCCATTATGTGTAGAATCCATGTGTTAAGTTTCATGCTTTTATTGTAATATGCACAGTACTTGTGCTTAGCTGCTCTACTATAAACTCACTTTGTAGTACAAAAATATTTTTTTCCTCAGGCAGCGATTGGAACAGAATAACACAGGGAAATAACATTTTTAATCCATGGCTGTTACTATAGAAACTATGGTATAACTATTTATTGAGTATACCCGATTTTCAATTGTCCGCCCCTAATAGTATCGCGCTCACTTCGCTCGCTCGATAGCGAACAATATCCCTAATTCTCAATTTCTTATCCTGTATATTGTCTCGCTTGCTTTGCTTGCTTGCCAATAAACAAACAAAAATAAAAGGTGAATGGACAAACATGAAATATTAAGCATAAAAAAATAAACACAACTTCATAAAAAAAATACATTTGGAACTGCCCACTCTTGTATGTGCTTTTAATACTCTATTATCCATTTTTTCACTTAGGTCATCACTCAAATATTTGCAAAAATAATTAGACCAAATATAGATTTGGTATGGGGTACAATGTAATGTAATCTGGGAGTACTTTGTGCTCCAGTCGCTACTTCTGATTTAAACAGACATTTCTCTTTTGTAGGACATGGCTGAAGAACCCGGTATAAGTCTGTATCTTCGTGAAGTCGGTCTTGATAATGTTCAGTTTTGGTTAGCCAAGTTGAAAGAATACAAAATAGAGTCGCTAGTTTCACTTAAGAACATTGAAGGTGATGTTCAATTTTTTAAAATTGTGGAGAAAAAAACTGAATATTATGCTGAACGAAAGGCTCTCGCAAAACTACTAAAAATTGATGATAATCAAATCTCTCCAACTTTAGAAATGTATCTATGTGAATTTGGTTTTAATGATGTCCAATATTGGCTGTACAACTTAAAAGAAATTAAAATCATGTCACTTGACTCATTAAAGCTTATTGAAGGTAATATCCAATACTTTAAGATGTTACAAAAAAAGGCAAAGCATAGTGTTGAAAAGAAAGCTCTAGCAAAAATGCTAAAAGTTGATGAGAGTATAATATTAATTAAACAAGATTTCCCTTCTTTGACCAGTACCACTGAAGAAATACTCGAATACGTTCAAAGTTGGAGTAATGAAGAAATTACTACTGTTGATGAAGTTAAGGAATGGCTGGATTTCCTCTGGAAGATTAAGCAAATAACTACGGGTCAAGAATCAAGCTCGAAATTTTGGATAAAAGAATATCTTATGGATTTTTCAATGCAAAAGTTTTTGATGACAATAATGAGTTTCAAGTCTAACAGTTCTTCTATTAAGTCTGCAATGCAAAATATTGTTGACTTAGAAGACCTTCGCTATTTAAGCGTTCAAACCTTTCCTCAAATCCAAAAGTTCTCTAGCTGGTTGTACTCACTGTGCAATACCAAATCAATTGATATTCGCACAGAACTGGTAAGCCTAGAGATTTTTGAAAGTTTTTTGACCAACACCATTCAAGAAGAATATGCTGCAAGTAAACCAAAATCTCCTGATGCCCTTGCAATGTATATATCGGATGGAATATATTGGCTCAGGGCGCATTGCAGGAAAACTTATAATGATGTGTTTTTGAATATTTTAACTTACCCTTTTTCAAATGACTTCAGTTATGATGTTATAACGCTGAAGTGTCTCAAAATACTCGAGTTGCAGTACCTAAAAAATAATTTCAGTGAACAGAGATTAATTTTTGAGAAGTACAAAAGTAAAAAAACATTACTTTTGCAAGCTTATTTGTTTCTTTTAGCCATTAATAGTTTTCCTGAAAAAAGTGATAAAAGAATAGTCCTATTTCTTAAGCAAATATTTCTTAGCATTAATGATCTTCAACCACCACTTGAAAATGAGCTGAAAAGATTGCTTGAACAATTTTTTACAACAATTAAAGAACATAATAAATCTGATGATTATAAGGAGAAATTAGAAAATGCTTTGATTAATCTGATGGATAATTTAGAAGTTATATTGATCCCTCCATGTCAAGGGAGGCCAAAGAAAAGCAAAGAATCAGGTGAGGTATGTTCAGACTTCTTCTTGGATAAAAATTTAGAAACTATCACCAAACAATACAAGACATTAGCAAAACGTGAAGATGAGTTCTCTGACTTAAGCAAAAATGAAGAAGCCCATGAGTTACTAGAAAATTTAGGACTTTGTTGTTATTATCCCAAGAAGTTGAAGTTGCAGACTGTGTTATGTATCAGAGAAGAACCAATGAAGCTATCATTAAAACAAACAGTGCTCACAGATCCAAAGCAACTTCCTTTTCTTGTTTTACACAAGCTAATGTCTTATGATGGGCTTTTCAGAACTGACTTAATTCCTTCTCTGCCTTGTAAGAGTGATTACTGGAGTGAAAATGGGTCTGATGATGATTATAAAAATACTGAAGAACATGCAAGCCAAATTCATGGATTAGAAATATATCCTGTTGATATTCTTCTATCGCTTCTATTGATATCTGATGACCTTCTATGTCAAGACTTGTTTTCCAGGTTGGCTAAATGTCAATTTGCTATTCCACTTGTCATTCCAAATCCCTTCACTAATAAGTTGTATGTTCCCATTTGGGCTATGAATTCAGTATTACATGAGTGGGAATCTATTAATAAACAAAACCAAAGAGTTCAGTACAATAGTACCATAACTACATATCCAACACCCATCCTATCATTTATTCGTATTGGCAAGCGTCATAAATATAGCCCTTCCAAGTCTAAAATATTGAATGAAGTCATTGGAGACTCTCATCATGATTATTTCTTTCATCGTGATTGTCGAGGTGGGCAATATAAAACTATTCTTGGTAAGGGTCTCATTGATATGACCTGGTATGTTCCCTCTGAAAAGACAGACACATTTTCTGAAGCAATAACCTTTCTAAATCTTCATGGAGATGCAAGGGATCATCCAGAGCAATGCTTTTTCTTAAGTAAATGCTCATCTATGTGTATAATTGTACTTACAGAAGAAGAGCCGGCACTTGATAGCCACTTAGTTGCTTGTTTAAATAATTTTCATTCTTCTCCTGGTGGAATTTGTATACTGAATTGTGTTGAACAAGATCCAAAAAAATTGGAAAAAGTGTTTTCAAGACCGTATCTGATTAATATTGTATCAGAAGATTCTGTTAAAACTGCAGCACAAATTAAAGATGCTCTTCAAAATAGAATTAAAATGAAATTAAAACAATTTCAAGAATGTAAGAGCATCGAAATGGTTCTATGTCAACATCGAACAGAAAACATGGTAACCGATAAAGACAGTGAAGTTTTTCAAGTAGGATTACTTCATGCTAATAAAATAAAAGAGATTATTAGTGATTGCAAAGGACCAGAAAATGAAAGCAACTTAAAAGACATTTTGCTTCCTTTACAAGGAAAAGAATTGTGGAAGGCATGGGCATCATATGATCGAGAAATATTCCGTCAAACTCAGAAAGAAAATGAAATAATTCAGAAGTATACAGCAAAAATTAATGACCAAAGATCAAAAATACGTAATAATCAGTTGCATTATATCAAAAATTTGAACCCTTTTATGAAAACCTTTATTGAGTCCCTTTTAGAACTCAGTCAGGATGGTTCTGGGAGGCTAAATAATTTCTTTTTGCAAATCTTAAAATTAGAATTTAACTCCATTTCGCGAGATCAAATTTCTGAAAAACAGTACGAGTATCAAAAAATGAGAAAGGCATTGTTAAAACTTCAAAATGAGAATGATTCAGAAAGCAGTGATTCAAAAGAAGAAATTCTAATGTTAAAGAAAGAATTAGAAATTCTTCAAGATAAAATTATTGATGAATCCTTAGGCCTAGAACATCTTTTTCGTGAGTTAGGTCAAGTATTTGAAGCTGCTGTAGAAGTTAAAGGTAATGATACAGATAAATTTGATAATGAAGTTCAATTAAATGGAGGAGATAACATGATTGATGCACATACTTTAGAGTACTACATATCATGTCTGCCTAAGGTTGTTGCTAAGCTTGTAGCTGAAGGTCATCCCTTGGAAATAATGGATGGAGACGCTGCACATATTCCTCTTCAATGGGTTACTGCTGTCATAGATGAAGTTGTTAAGATACTTGGTGATCCAAGGGTATTTGTTTTATCTGTTCTTGGTCTCCAAAGCACAGGAAAATCAACATTGCTTAATTCAACATTTGGTCTTCAGTTTAATGTTAGTGCAGGCAGATGTACTCGTGGAGCATTTATGCAACTTCTCCCACTGGATGAAAACTTGCAACAAGCCACTGGATGTAGCTATGTTATTATAGTGGATACTGAAGGATTGCGAGCTCCAGAACTTGATTTTCAAAAAACACAAAATCATGACAACGAATTGGCTACATTTGTTATTGGACTAGCCAACATGACTCTAATAAATATTCTTGGTGAAGTTCCTGGAGACATGGATGATATTTTGCAAACTTCAGTTCATGCCTTTTTAAGAATGACTCAAGTTAAATATTATCCAAGCTGCCAATTTGTCCATCAAAATGCAGGAGTCAATATTAAAGCTGAAGTAAGTCGTGCAAAATTTACTGCAAAACTTAACAAATTTACTATCGCTGCAGCACAGGAAGAAAACTGTAAAGGTTTCAAAGCTTTTAATGATGTTATCAAGTTTAATGATCAGACAGATGTTCATTATTTTCCTGGATTATGGAAGGGAGATCCTCCTATGGCACCTGTTAATCAAGGATACAGCCAAAGAGCTCAGTCACTCAAATATCACCTAGTTACAGCAAATTTAAAAAATCAAAGTGACATTAACAGTGAAGAACCAAAATTCCATTGTTTATCTTCTTTCCAAATGAAACTAAATGATTTATGGGGTTCTTTACTTAAAGAAAATTTTGTTTTTAGCTTTAAAAATACTCTGGAAATAACTGCTTATAATTCTTTAGAAACTGCATATAACAAATGGGAGTGGACTATTCAATCAGCAATGTTGCAGTGGGAGAGGAAAGCAGAAAATGAGATCAGCACTGAGTCACCAGAAACTTTAAGTGAGAAAGTTCAGCTCAAGTTGAAGGAACTGAATACATATGTTGATCAAACTCTATGTGATCCGATAAAACAAGAAATGGATAAATTTTTTAAAGGAAAACAAAGCGAAATTCTTATACAGTGGAAATCAAAATTTGAAATACGATTGAATTTTCTTCTAAAGGAGGTTAAATCTCATGCAGAACATCATTGTAACAATGTTTTGAGAAGAAAGAAAGTTATTTCGGATTTTGAAGAAGATATGCAAATTAACGTTGAATTTATAAAGAAAAATGTGCAACAAAAAATTGATAAAGTTCGAAGAGAACAACAATCTCTTGTTAAAAGTATTGAACAGAGAAAAGTTGGTTCTGAAGAATTAAAGAAATTAGTTGAAAAAGAATTATTTGCTCCACAGCAATTATCTCAATTTGTGCAAGATAAAATTATCACTCGAGAGCAAGTGACTAGAATACAGGAAATGATGGCTGACAATGGAGGGCAATTAAATGAACATATTATTGAGAAAATTCTAAAAGAAGATGTTCTATCTTTAGATCAAGTCAAGAAGATGTTAATTAAAGCAGATCAAAATGAAGATAAACTGTGGGCCATGTTTAATGAAATCTGGAATGAGCTATTGAAAAACCTCCCAAAAGTCCAAGTAATCAGAGGCACAACAATTGAAGTGGAAGTAGAAAAAACTTTGATGAAATTTTTGGAAGGAGGTAAACTTAAAAGTGTAGTAATAGAAAAATTAAAGAAGAGAACACTACGTCAGAGAGGATCAAATTGTGAAATTGCTATCAAGTTTAAACATTTTAATGTCTTTGGGGTATTGGCGAAAACTACACAACAAATACGATACTTTTTTGGAACTTCTAATCCATACGTAATTCAAGCAAATGAAATTAACGATCTGGTTATAGAAGATGCTATGCAATATTTAGAATCAAAATGTAAGGAAGATATTGATTTCAATGCAGTATTTATCACTGAGCTTCTTCGATTAATTGATAATTCAATCTGGGAACACTCAAGCCAAGAAGGGTACACTATCACATTTACTCCAGCATATAATGCTGATGTTTACATGACTGTATGTGGCTATGCAATACTACAATTTGAAATAATGGCTAAGAAATTTGAAGACAAAAGCAACCCCATATCGTACCTAGAAAAACATCAAAAACTTCCACTTTTTACCAAGTTTAAAAATCAGTATAAACTCACTGAAGCAGAGGAAGCAATTGCTGATACTTTTTGTGCTTATCTTGAAGAACCTATAACAACACAAATCAATAAATTGCTTGGTGCTAAAATGGTTGATAAAATGAAAGCCTCACAGCACCAACAATTTTCTAGCAAAATAGCACTTAAGGTAAAAATTCTCAATGACTTACATGAAGAAGACAATTTTTCTAACTATATGCTTTATTTACAAAAGATCCGAAATTGTTTGCAAGAGCGAATAAAAGATTATACTATCAAGTATTGCGATCAAGAAGTTGGAAAAGGTAAAAAAACACTACTTCAAGTAACTGCTAAGGAAGAAATAGTACGAATGGTTGATGCAGTGGAGATTATTATTGCCAACACCGAAGAAGTTACGGTCCAAGATTTACTGGGAAAATTATGTAAGGACGCAGATCTTCGAAAAGAAGTAGGCATTGACCTTCAAGTACAAGATTTGTTGGCTGGACATGAATCTTTAGATGAATTAAATGTATACAGTTTAAAGTCAAAAATAATAAAAAGACTAAAGCCATTGAAGGGAAGATGTCAAGATCATTTTAGCAATATGAAAAGTGAAAGAGCAATGGGTAATTGGAAAGACAAGCCACATGATCTATTGAAAAATCTAATAGGGTGTACTGCACAGTGCCCATTCTGTGGTGAGCAGTGTGACCTGTTGGAGCATGATGATAGCTGTGATCACAGAACTGAAGTACATCGAATCGGTTGCCTGGCTGGATGGAGATACAGTAAAACAGGGAAAATGATAACTTCCATTTGTCCAATGTTAATTACCGGGGATGGTTCATTCTATCCTACTGTAGAAAGTGAGGAGTCAGTTCCCTACAAAGACTACAAGACTATTCACCCACAATGGCTTATTCCTCCTGACGTAGTCGCTAAAAGTTGTTCATACTGGAAATGGTTTGTCTCAAGTCACAGAGAAGAATTAGAAAAAGAATACAATGCTGATGGCTCTCTCTTTCCAGCAGAATGGGCACATATCAAATGGAACAGCATCAAACAAGATTTGAAAGCTGTTTACAAGTTAAACGTTTAAAAGATTTTTCATAATTATAGTATTAGCCACACATTTTATTGGTTATGCATCTTGCAACTACAAAAACATTACCTTTTTAGATTCACCATTTAGAACAGTTTTTTCGTCAACTAGTTTTTGCAACATTTTATCTACTACGTTTTGAGTTTATATTAATTCATTATAATGTTTCGAGTTTCTAATAATTTGTATAGTAAAGAAAACAAATTCTGGTTGGGTGTTTGGACATAACAGCTAGATGAATAGCATATGTGTATATAAAGTAGCTACATTAACAACCCCCCACCCCAAGCTACCAATATGTATCTAGCAGCAATTAGTTTTTAACAGCCAGCTAACACTATTAATATACTATTAATGTACACCTTATTGCAGCCACACAAGCGAATCCAGAAATAAACACACCTATCTCGCCAAAGCATGACTAACTTGTATTTACACTAATTTAGTCATGCCCTACCACTATAGAAAGGCAGATTTTTGCTATCCGCAGCTGAATGATGTCTGCTCAAGATGAAGTCTATAGTACTCCCAGGGTCCCTTATCTGGGGTGGTGGTGTCACTAACTTGCCCTAAAAATGTATCGGGCATAATAAATACTCCGTGCCTGATAGGGGCTATGAAAGGTGGCAGAGTAAGTGCACAACCTATGAAATTAATAAGGTCTTTTTCATAGTACATGGCTTAGAAATGTATGGTACCTCTATCTTTTGCAAGGTGTAGGTTAAATTCTGAGCACTTTGAGGTTTTATTTACACTGTCTGGATAGAGTAACTCTTCTTCTTTCTAACAATATAAGTCTGGTGTCTGGAAACTTTCCTGAAGCTCGTGGTGGCAGTGTTTCTTGAGGATGGCTTTAGAATAATGGCTGTGGTAAATTTGGGCAGAATTTGTTTTGCCCACACAGACTTCTATGATTTTTCATACCATTCTGTAACACAACATATATTAAAATAAAAATTTATTATTGCAGGGCCTTGCCTCTACGTCTACACTCTATAAAGCCTGACCAATTTAGCCTAAAATTTTAAAGTCACTGCATGAATACTTGTGAGTAAACATATCAGTGAATGTAAAAGAGCCTTCTTCCTTGGTTAAGATGGCCTCAGTACATGAAGAATATTTGTCTTCCATTTCCATATTGCCTACATCTTTAAAAACAACTCCAAAAGTTTCTTGACTAGTAGATTTAGCTGTTTCAGCATCTTTTATCCTCTGCGCTGTGCCATGGAAATCATGAATCTGAAGTGTGTGTAGCCACTGCATGGTCCTGCATTGTTAGTTGCTAAGGAAACG
>WLWI01003525.1_pt1 | contig 13411 bp, 3 predicted proteins | sample 6701501 | NCBI WGS metagenome assembly WLWI01 (sample SAMN12718690, study PRJNA515312) | sponge metagenome | isolation source: marine sponge | host: Mycale hentscheli | place: New Zealand: South Island, Marlborough, Capsize Point | collected 2014-11-01
CTGACTGTTTGGTTGCTTCTTTTTTTTTTTTTTTTTTTTTTTTTTTTTTTTTTTTTTTTCCTTACACCCCCCCCCCCCCCCCCCCCCCCCCTCCCAGCAAAAATAAATCCTGTATGATTCCCTGGCTTGTATTGAGACTATGAACAACTCCACCGCTATCAACTATCAGGCAGTCCAAACTACATATCTGATTGAATACACACAGTGATGTTGAGAAGAATTGAAAGAAATTCTTTTTTATTGTGTCATGTACTGATTTTAACTTCTCTGGAAATAACTTCTTTTTTTTAATTCTTGACACTGTGCTGAACCAACTGCCTCAAGCTCTGATATAAGAAATATTGTCAGCACATTCACTAGTGTGAGTGATAACAAGCAGCTTAGAGCACTTCTGGCTTGTTAGCGATTACTTTTTATTTTATTTTTTTATTTTATTTTTTATGAACCCAATCTCAACCCTTTTTTTGGAGCATAAATGATTTCCTTACCTCTTTGTGTGTATGCTAATTACATAATTCACTACTGCTCTACTAGTGGGAGGATACCTGCAAGTACTGGGAATAATCGTATTCATGGTCTGGGTGAGAAGTGTTTTCTGTTGCCTGGTAATGCTGACTTTGATATTGTGGGTGGGCAACTCTTTTGAGTGAGATATATTTAGTGAGCAAGCGAAAGTGACTCTCAAAGATGTTTAATTGGGATTTATTTTTTTTTTTGTATCTTGTGTCTTAAGTCAAATTGGTGGAACAATGGGAGGGAATGTGTACCACCCATTGTGACTTGAAAGGATTTGAATTGGGTCACCAATTTGTTTATTGTGAGAAAGAGCTTTCATGACGATTAAGTGTAATGCATTATAATTTAATAACTTGGCCAGTTCTCTCGACATTTACGCACAAGCACACTATATTTTTATCCTGTACAGGGTAATGCCATGCTTATTCACAAAACATTGGTACAGGTGCTTGTGCCTAACTTCTAATCAAAGTATTCCTTGCTTTCAAACTTAGCTTTTACTACTAGCACAATCTATTGAAATTTATCTCAGCTAAACTTTAGCTGCAGCCTTTACGCAATGACTTCCATTTAACTGTGGTCGCTAACCTAACCCTGATCATGGACTGGGTGTCCTGATTATACTAACTCTACATATTTAGGAGCACGCCAGGCTGGTGAGGCTATGCACATGTGCTAGGGTTGCGCGCATGCATGTCACGTGGTTACTAACTCACCCTTGGCTATTATGGGGGGAAGCCAGATGGCCCCCTTCATGCTTAAACTATGGGGGTACTCGAGGCTTAGCCCTCCAGCCTGGCTAGTCACATCCATAGGATGGTAGGGATGTGGATAACCGTCTAGAAAACAAAGGATCGAGTTCGTTTTTGTTTTGTTTTGTTTTTTTCGTTGCTTTCTTTCCTTTTTTTTTTTTTTTTTTTTTTTGCTACGAATTTAAGGCTGTACCTTGTTACCAACGCGGAGAGGGCCTAGGACACTAGGTTTGTCTTTGGCATCCACATTCACTGCTAGTGGTCATCGTGGCGCTCAAATGCGCCGCCGAATCGGTGCGTTTGCGTGACTCTGCCGAGGTGATGGCAGCTGCCTCCCCCTCAGCCTTGCGAGCCCCAACCAGCCCCAGCTCCCTCCGTTAACCTTGTTTAACTACTTTAAACTCTAAGATTTCCGTATTTCTAACAGTTTGATATCAATAGAGGTGCCAAGTGAAGCAGAATTGAAGATCAGATGAACCACAATCACAACCAAACAAAAACAACAACAACAACAAAACCGCTGCTAGGATTTTTGGGGTTGTTGAAGAGTCAACTTTTAGTGAGTTAAGTTGTAAGGCTGGCTTCTATTTGTCGTCTGCAATTTCTGCTCTTAGTAACAACAGAACGGATTATTTATTGGGAATAGTCCCCCACACAGGACCGCTCACTAACTAGTTAGTGACTATTACTTGATAAATACAGATACAGACAGTTCTTGTACAGTGAGAAGTGAGAAAATGATATAGCAAGGAACAAGGGTGAAAGTGATGTAATACACATGTACAAATGAAATAATTGAGCATGCTCACAAAGTGTAAATACATATGTCGATGTGTTGATAAGTGTGACTGGATACTAGAATGACATATGTATGCATAAGTAAGTAGTCACAAAATTAGATTTAGAATTGCTAATAAACACGTCATATTTTACTATTTTTAAAAATTCTACAACCTGTTACTGGTGCCACCATATTATGGTGGTTGACTACCCGTTGTTGCAAAATATTATTTCATAAAACTGAAGCACTCAAATATAGCAGGTTTCTTTATTTTTATTAACGCTCACCTACGTGGTATCATCGTAAATCAAGATGTTTAACATTCAGTGTGCTGACATAGCAGTATTGGCTTATGGTGTTGAAAACTTTTTGTTTGATAGAGATTCCGGTCTTTTCTATGCTGAATGAGGCAAGGAAAATAGCGAAGAGTTTGACAGTAATGTGTATGAGTTTATTGGAGCTAGAGCAGTTGTTTCTAAAGACATGGCAGCCCTTGGTGGTACTATACAGGTTCATAGCATCTCCAGTGATTATATTCAGGGAGTAAGCCAGAACTGGTGATTGTCTTTATAGTTAACTTTCATTTATATAGAGGTCAGGAACAGAAATATTGTGAAAGGAATATTGCAATTACTTTAGCATGATTGTTACTTCAATGCTGTCTTTTTGTGGCACCTCAATGAAACCTTTTATGAGCAATGATGCTTGTAAACTCCTTTTTATCTTTTCCAGTTATAATACTGTTGTCCAACGTGATTCTTCAGTAATGACTTATAGCTTCACAAATGCATAAAAAAAATAATACTTTAATTTTGTGGTATGTAGCCAGCATAACACATTTTAACTCAAAGCCACAAAATATATTTATTGGTCAATTATTTCATTAATTTATTTTAACTTTACTTTTATCTGCCAAAAAAAATGTACTGGTGAAAGGGTTGGGGGTGCCGTCACACTCTTTGGGTGTAAAACACCTGCTAACTAGGCCATGGTTGCTACAGTGTATTTAACTTTCTGGTTGTGCCTGAGCTTTTTTATTTCTGCAAGCCAGCAAAGCACCTACCAAAATATGGCTGAAGTTTTATTAAATCTCAAGAAATAACCCCATCACCATTTTTGGACTTCACCAGTGTAGTGGGTGGTGACGGCACGACCAAACCACACACTGTCCACTGACTATTTTTTATGTTAAATCATTCTATGTTTGTTGTTTTCTTTATGCAGAAAGGAGGTTTTTACCACTATGACTTCAAAAGATGATGAGTACGACTTCCTTTTTAAAGGTAACAGGATCAGGAGCGCTATTTATATTTATGTACAATACTCTATCAGGACTGTGGAGTGACTTATACAATTTGTAAAACCACACCTATTTGTGTTTCATAATTTTAGCTTAAGCAGTATTTGGCATTATGTTTTTGTTAGTACATAGCTAACTCTTTGATGCATAGGCTCCTCAAAAATTGTAGAATTTGATATTAAGATAATGGATTTAAATTCTTATGTTTTTTGAGAAGCCTATGCCTGATGCATCAAAGAGTTAGCTAAAAGGTTAAAAGCGTAATGATTAGAAAGCAAATAACTTTTAGTGTAGCTAAAGAGGAGAAAAGAAACTTATTAATATTCACGAGATAACTCTATACCCTAACCTTAGTATTACAACTGGGCATCACTCTAGTTGCTTGTATTATAGTGGTCATGTTTAGACAATATAAACACAAATTATTTGGAAGAATTTTTTTTTGCCCTTTGACATCTTAGTAGACTCTGTGTATTGTTGAAATTTTCAATAATGTTGAGTGATATCGTAATAGCAGTTCATAATACCAAATCCTTAGTGTCATAATATTAAGTTTTCTGATTTGTTTGAAAATTTTCAAAAGTTGTATGTACAACAACTGCAATATAATTAATATTTTGTGTTGCAGTGGTATTGATAGGAGATTCTGGAGTAGGCAAATCCAATCTTCTTTCACGATTTACTAGAAATGAGTTTAACTTGGAATCCAAGTCTACCATTGGAGTTGAGTTTGCTACACGGAGTATTCAAGTAGACAACAAAACCATCAAGGCACAAATCTGGGACACAGGTATGGAAGTAGTAGCTTGATTTTTAAGTGAAATTAATCAAGTTTATGTGTTATTTCTAGCTGGTCAAGAAAGATACAGAGCCATTACTAGCGCGTAAGTGGTTTTTTATTTCCCTGAATTTTTTTTCTATGTACTTTGATATTATAGTGTTGTTTGTTGTTGTTGTTTTGTTTTTTGTTTGTTTGTTTTCCTCTCTCAGGTATTATCGAGGTGCAGTTGGAGCATTATTGGTGTATGATATTGCTAAGCACCTTACCTATGAAAATGTGGAACGTTGGTTGAAGGAACTTCGAGATCATGCTGACAGTAACATTGTCATTATGCTGGTAGGCAACAAGTGTGACTTGCGGCATCTCAGAGCTGTTCCAACTGATGAAGCCAAAGAATATGCAGGTAAAAAGAGTAGGTTTAATATCCTGATGTTTGTAGCAACACTCACTGGTTGTACAATTAGCTGATATTGGTTTCCCTACAGCAACATATGACAGACACAAAGCTTCACAATGTTCACTGCATCTAAAGACACACAATAATAATAGTAGTAATGCACTGATAGATAAAAGAATAACTCATAGATATCAAGATGATGTATCTTTATTTACCATGAAAATTTATTATGAAAAAAGAAAAATTGGAAAAACGGGATGCAATAACACTTTTAGAATGCCAAAGGGAATGGTAAAATATTGGGGTACAGTAGGAGACAAAATAAAGTTCCGGATTCTGTTCCATAGTACGGCCGTAAAACAGTAATCTTTTTACCATAGTTTTTTACCGTTGCATTCCGTACCGTTTTGACTAAAATGGCTGACACTGTATACTAAAACAGTTAAGCTTTTCCGTCGATTCACTGATATTTTCTAGCTAGAAACTCTTCCATAGTATATTAGCAAGCTTAGGCCTTGTATCGCCCGTTAAACACTACGGGGATGTTGCAAAAAAGCTCGTACAAAAATTTAACTTTCTTTAATAAAGCTGTAGACCGAAGTTTCGATGGGCACACAGCTATAATGAGGTCCACACTTCGTAAATCTTCTGTTAGCTACTGATGGACTTTCGGTAGTAAAAAAATCTAAGCCTAAGAAGGCCCTAACATCGAGAAAACATCGATACTGTGCCGTAGTCAAGCTAACAATTCTCTGCGAGACAACTTCCAATAGGATGGCTTCAATTTTTTTTTTTTTTTTACCTGAGAAGCTCTGCCTCAGGAGCCTGTATCTTGCTGCTGTAGTAGCTGAAAAATCCGTGTAAAGGCAAGTAATATATTTATTTGTAGTTAAATGTTTACTTTGAACTATTCTTTAGCTAAGCAGTAGCTGTAAATGCACAATACTTTCACACACACACATGTTCACTGGACATACAACACAAGACTTACCTTCGTGGCTAGACTATTCAACAATGAATTTTTCAAGTAAGAACAACACTGTTGCGTAAATAGCACAACTTTTCCAAGGCCACTACTTCAAATAGAAAATGAACTCTGGTAAGTTTGTAAGTTTTGACTGCACTCGCAAAAGAAGTCAAAGTGGTGAACAATTCAATATCCTTGGATGATAGGGTAAAGATCACCAAGCAATAGGATTCTGATTAGTGAAGTTTGAGACTAGGTTGACCATTCAGCTAACTAAAAAATGCCAGGGTCAAATGACATACATACGTACATCCAAACATATATATATATATATAAACTAGTGGTGTGCTTGAGCACAAATGGCGAGCGAGCCTGATAGTTAGGTAACATAAAATGTTACTATGTTTTAGCTTACTTCATGCAAACACTATAATAGCAGTTATGACCTTTTATTTCAGCAAACAAATGCAAAATCACTCTCTTACCTGATTATTGGTAACTTTTGTAGTATCAAACATCAACCATTCTGATAATCTCAATTACCAGTAACTAAAAAATAAACCAGTGTTATTATTTGTAATTTATAGCCAACAAATATGGAATTACTACTTTCTCAATTTCCTATTGATAACTTCTGTAGTATCTAATTTAGGTTACTTTGACTATCTGAATTACCTCGAATTCTTGACAACAAGCTCTCAGCTACAAAAACTAAAGACAATCAATTTTAGCACACAAATACAAAATTACTTCCTTATCTCATTTTCTTGAGCAGTGGTAACTTTTGTAGTACCAAATTTGAGCCATTCTGACTATTTGAGTTTACCAGTCACCACTGTTGACAACAAGCTCTTAGCTACAAAAAAGAAAGGCCAGAGTTATTTTTGCATATTTAGCTAACCAATATGGAATTACGTACTTACCTCGGCTTCACTCGAGTAGTAGTAGCTTCCTTAGAATATTACGGCATTCTGGCTACCAATGGCTCTTGACAACAAACAAGCGGCACTCCGTATCCCCCTAAAACGGCGAAGTTTTGGAATTAAGTTTGGAAAAGGGTCTTCAATGCCATAGTAACCAGTCGAATCAACTTTTTGTGTCTTAAAAAGCAAGCGTTTTCGCAGGAATTTTCTCATACTTCGGAGCTTAAGTATAAAGTAAGGCTTGCTTAATGCTGTAGTTTCAGAATAAACTGGGGTCAAGCCTAAAAAGCCATGTTTTTTGGAGAAAAAAGTTCCCCGCGCGCGCATTTAAAGGGCATACGTACCATCCATACATACATTCATACATATATATAACATATACCCGATTTCGCATTATCCACCCCTAATACTGTCTCGCTCGCTCACAAATTATACTTATTGCACAAGTCAGCATGCAATATGGGAAGATATTTCAAGAGCATGCATAAATATTTTTACGAGCCAAAGGCGAGTGAAAATACAAGCGTGAGAGTGAAACATCATCCCCATACTGTACAACGGATGTATGTAATAAATGGTTTATTGTACATTGGATATTTTTCCAAAAAATAAACAGTTGTTCTTTAAAGCCTCATGCATAATTCAGAGTAACTCCGCCATACATCTAAAAATACACTTGTCCATAACTATGCACGGGCTCATGGTAGCATTTAATGTGTGCGGCATTCAATACGCAGTGTTCATCAATACTCTCCCATATTGAACACTCCAACGCGCCCGTGCACAATTCTGGACAACTGTATTTTTAGATGTATGGCAGAGTTACCTCAGAACGACGAGGCGTCATGTGTGGATGATCATTGTTTGCTTACAGAAAAGAATACCCTTTCTTTTATTGAGACATCTGCACTTGATTCTACGAATGTCGAGGCAGCTTTCCACAATATTCTTACAGGTATGGAGGTTTATTTTATGGGGTAGTAGTTTTTGGTTATTGTTAATAATATATTTAGTAGTATTATTGTTGTTGTTATTAATATCGTTATCATATTTTCCTCATCATCAATATTATTATCCTGTGCATTTCTTCCTTACGTCCTTTTTATATTCATGTTAGCACAAGTCCACATACTTTTTTTGTTCCAGCTGTTTCAATTTTTTCCCTCCATGTGATCAAAATTGTCTCTTGATCCAAGTCTAATAACTAAATTGGCTGTAATTTAACTACCTAGGCTTGCATCTTCCAAAAATCTGTTTCCATTTAAAAAAAGAGTAATCATCAAGGTATTAATGCATATTTCGTATTTGTCACATTAATTACTTTTGCACTTTCTGTTCTTATAATCACAAGTTAAAAATATTTGTGTTATTTAAAAATTATTTGTATGATTTATAATTTTCTGAATACTGTCTCATTTTAGCTGGTACAATTGATTTGTTTGAATGTTTTGCTACGTATCTGGCTCAGGTTTCATTAGTTTACTGTATATAATAAATATATTACTATGTATAAGAAGAAAAACACTCACTGCTAAGCCATTCTCTGATTCTCTACTTCTTCCTTGTGACAAAATCAAATCAAAATTTGTATTGTATTTGTTTCCATGATACCATACAGAAATCTACCACATCGTTAGCCAGACAACAACAACAAATGATGCAACCAATGCTGCTTCAGATATTGGTCCCAGCAAAATTATCAAGCCTACTGAGGTAAAATCATGATAGTCCTTATATAGTTTTGGTCCAGATATGCTATTCTCATGCTGTTTGTGTGTCATAGGATGATGGTGTAGAAACTGGAAAGACAAAACTCAAATGCTGTCGCAACTAAAGCCATGCACCCAACTATTATTCTTTTCAACTAAAAACCTTATATATAGCATATACTATAAGGATTTTTTAATTATTCGTATTTCTTTTAGGTTTTGATTCTTTTTGTTGTTCCTATTCATATTTTATTTTCTCTCTTTTTGTTAGTGGAAAAGCACAGCAATGTTTCTGTTTGAGTGGCTTTGTGGCTCATAGTGTCAGTTGTTTCCGTTCTTAATTATAAACGAAGCTCATTGTGTCTAATTTTATTATATTTTTACATGACTAAAATATAGATACTAGTACACAGTGTTGGATAAAAATAAAATGCTATAATAAGTGTTGGATAAAAATAAAATGCTATAATAAGTGTTGGATAAAAATAAGATATTTACTAGGTGACATAAGTATCCAGCTTTCTGGAATGTTATCAAAATTTCTTCTTTTTCACTTTCTTTTTCTCACCAGAGCCTTCTACTTTTTGTGTAGTAGTAGTGACTTTCTTAACCTGTCTTATATGTGTCACAACTGCTCCTTTTTGCTGTGAGGCTACCATCTGCTGTGGACGCATTTTAGTTGCTGGTAGTGAGACACTAGAGTTAGCTGCATCAACCCCTTGCTCTACTTGAATCTCTGACTTGGTCTTCAGTTCATTCTTTTTGGCCTTCTTTTCTTTCACAACTGCAAGAGGGGTTGGTTCAGGAGTGTCATCTTCTTTAGATGTTTTGTCATTGGTTTGGGAATCTCCTTGGTGACTGAGATATATATTGGGTGGTAGAGGCCTTTGTTTCTCCTTTTTCTCCTTTACTTCTGGAGTGTCTTCCTCTGATGCAGGTTTCCTGATGCTAACCTTGAAAGGGCTTCCAGGTATGTGTGCTCCTGACCACCGTATGGCAATCATGTAGTCTCCAGGTTGATTAGGATGGTAAAAAGCACTTAAAGTTCGCACATCATTGCTACTGACTGGTTTGGCCTGGATCTTGAAAGCTCCCTTTACTCCGTGTACTCGTATAGTTAAGGTACCAATTCCAGCATCTTTGGTTTCGATAGTAAAATCACTGGTGTCAGTTCCAATTTCAAAGCTTGGTTCCAAGCCAGGCCCATACGCTTTAACCATGCCAGCATTGGGACCAGGATTGACTTTGAGTTTGAAAGGGCTTCCAGGGATATACTGGTCGGCCCACCAAATATGTGCAAAATAACGTCCGTGGTCAGGAACATCCCATTTTATGGAATATGTACCTTCATCATTTGCCATGAAAACCTTTGGTTTCGAATCATCTGGACCTACTACGGTTACGCGTAGATCTCCGGTTCCAGCTTCTTGTGTATCAACGTACATGTCCAATGGGTTTCCTGCGATGTGGAGAGAGTTTGGGTGCAAAGCTGGACCATAGGCACGACACTTGCTGGCATCTGCTTGCGGAACTACTTCCAGCTGAAATGGGCTCCCTGGAATTTGCTTGTTATAAAACCAGATGGTGACATTATAACTTCCAGGTATGGCTGGAGTGTAGAAAACGCTGTATGAGCCATTTTCATTATCTTTTATGTCTACATCTGTCTCACTCTCATGGGATTTCACAGCAATTTCAAGCCCAACCGGATTGGTTTTTTTAAGTAATCCGTTCTCAGGAGAAAATATTTGAAAGGTTGTCTTTTCTCCTGCTACAGCAAATTTTAAACCTTTGCCTGATGCACTGCAAGTCTTGGCATCTGGAGCTGCTATGACTTGTAATGAGAATGGACTTCCTTGCACATGCCAATTTCCATATTCAACATCTACTTTGTGTGGTCCAACTTCCCAGGGTACAAACTGTACATTATATAACCCATTGCCTTCCTTCTTTATTTCAGGCATATAGTTTGCCCCAGGACCACGTGGAACCACTGCTAGTATTGCTTTTCCACACTCATCTTCTTTGGCTGTAACTTGAAAACTGACAGGGTCACCAGCTTTCACTTCTTTCTCTAACCCAGAGACAGTAGCCTTGCTAGAGTTGCAGATACTGACATCAAATGGTGTCTGTGGTATGTCGGTATTAGCCCACTTAACTCTCACTCTGGCCTGCCCAATGTTTTTTGGGAGAAGTTTAACTTGAAATTGTTCGTTTTCCTCTTTCTTAATATCACTGTCAAGTGTGTCACTATCGTCAGTTTTGCAAGTGAGTTGAGCTACTCCAGCTCCTCTTGTTTTCACAGAAAATGATTCATCCTGACCTACTTGCATGAAAGATGGAATATCACCAAAAATTGTGCATTTACTGGGGTCAGCCACAGGAAGGTTGAATGGGCTACCAGAAATATTTTCATCTTGATAAGCAGCCACAATGTCATAGCTACCAGCTTCTGTGGGGATTAGAATTGCTTCTAGTCCATTTTCTCCCGGACTCAAGTTAACCTTCACATCAGAAGATGGGCCATGTGCTGTTACTTGAAGGTCTTTCTTCAAGTCTGCCATTTCTTTTGCTACTTCAATTTCAAATTTTACCGGCTCCTTGATCAGAGCTGATCCATTAGGAAGAGAGGGAACCTTTAGTCCGAATACCTCAGGAGATGCACTAAGCTTTGCATTTCTGAATTGGCTAAGATACGTTGCGACAACAAGTTCATCAACCTTTGGGTCAGCCAGTTCAGCAGCAGACAATGGACATTCTAAACCAAGTTTATCTTTCATGAGCTGAAGAAGTTGTTCATTGTTTTCTATGGCATTTGTTGGCTCCAAATTTTTCCAATTTGGGCATAAACCTGGAAAACAGGCTTCTCCAAGAGCTGCAAGATTGATTCCATCATTCCAGTCGGTAGAAAGATTCTTGATGTTATTCTCAGGAATTTTTTTTTGAATCCAATCAAGAAGCTGGTTATTGCTAGGCGAGCAAAAGTAGGAAAGATAGGTCATGACACTGAGTTCATCAATGCTGGGATTGTTGAGGTCAGCTGGATCCATGACTTTTGGGACATTTAGCAGACGTTCAGCAAGATCCATTCCTAACTGACAATTTTCGTAGCCATTAGCTGAATTGAGAGCTTTGTGATTTGGACAAGCTCCTGGTCGTAGATGGTCTACTACACCACATAGTCGTCGACCATCATTCCAGGCAGTGGTGAAATTAGAGCATCCATATTCTGGAATGATGGAATCCACCCATTTTAACATAGCCTTTTTGGTCGATATGTTTTTCCCTGTAGATCTAATCTGGTATGTTTTAATCAGTGTCCAGATCAGTCCAAGGATGAGCTTCAAATTGCCTCCATGAATATCTTCAGGACCTGTATTGCAACAAGCAACTAAATTAAAACACTAAAATTCCAATGAGCTAAGAAATAGAAACAGCTCAATATGAGCTACTGCCAAGTCAATCATTTATGAGGGGGGTTAAATCAGTTGCTACAAACAAATTAGTTACTTGCATGTTTTAAACTCGCAATGTGAGCGAGCAAAACGCTCTCAAGAGGAACATATCAAGTTTAAATTTATGCATGTATCCTTTGCATGAGCTCTTAAGTAGGTTGGTAAGGCATCTTTGACTGAAATTGGCAACCATGGGCATTGACTTTTAGGCCTGAAAAGAAGGCTATGCTTGAGACCAACTTAAATGCTGTCAACCACATAGCAACTATTGAACTCTTGGGCTAGCTTACAACAGATGTAAATCTTTATTATTGTGGCACAGGCATTCCAAGTCTAGGTATATTTTATATAGTTTAACCCTCTTCCAACCAGCCACAGAAAAAATAATCATATATGATCACAGTTTTCCAAAATCATATAAATTTTTAGGTAAGAAATCATTCATCAAAAATGCTTTATTTGTTATTTTTGCTTTATTTGTTTATTGTCATTCCCTCCAAAATGTATTTATTAATGAGTAATATGGTATTGAAGATCATTGGTCAAAAAAGACCACTTTTAGTGCTTTTTATAATGGTAGGAAGAGGGTTAAAAGTATATAGCTATGACCAAAACAGTGTGCGTACCATCTGAAATCCAAGGATTCGATCAACACGAAAGACTAACCTAACCACTTTGGTGAAACAAAAATTCTGCTTTAATAACCTTTAAATCACTTACCGATGTTGACAAGTTTAATTTTTTCTGAGTAGATAAACTGTAATGCTGCTCCTAAATTTTCTACTTGCTGTAGCTTTTGCCGAGGATTCTTGTTATATCTGCCAACTGATCTAGGAGTAGCAAGTTTGTTCAATAATTCTATGAGTAAAATTCCGTCTTGCAAATCCGTTTCCAGACTTTGTACCTAAGGAGAGATTAAGAAGTTAATAGTAATCTTCTTTTGTAATATTTTTGCATGAAATCTTTTTGCATGTACTCTGGCGCCCTTACCTGCACTTTAGCTACTTTGAGGTGTCCCCGTAGCCTGTCGTTGAACCAGTTTGTAAAAGTTCTTTCCTGGATCTTCTTCCAGTCATTTTTCTTATATCCAAGGCTATCAATGGACACGGCCATCCTATTCGAAGCAGAAAGGGAGGGGCTGGTAGAGAGGGGCGGATTAGAGGCGACCGTTTTACAAACGTAACAGTTCCTCCTACGTTGGGCGTGGTGGTTCCTGGTTATTGTATAGGGGGCGGATTTTAGCGCAAACAAGCATGCGCTGTTCCAAAATATGTGGGCGTGGTGGCTAGTTGGAAAAACTTGGTTGCTTGGAAACAATAAACTTCCTCCTACGTTGGGCGTGGTGGTTCCTGGTTGTTGTATAGGGGGCGGTTTTTAGCGCAAACAAGCATGCGCTGTTCCAAAATATGTGGGCGTGGTGGCTAGTTGGAAAACTTGGTTGCTTGGAAACAATAAACTTGATGCGCTTTAACTAGAAATTATAGTGACTCTACGAGGAATATATAATGACGGCTCCATCCTTCAATGAAGTGAGGCAGATCCTTAAAAAATGGGACAACGTAAGATTGAGGATACAACCTGGTTGGGCAGAGCCCGACCTCTGCTGCAGGGAGAGGTCGGGTAACAAGCCCAGGGGCGGATGCATTATAGAGGGGGGGGGCCGAAAGTTAAGTGGAAACTTGACCACACCCATTTTATCACACCCACTAATTAATTTTTTTTGGTTTCTTTCTGAATATTTCAATTTGTTACATACACGAAAAAAATTACACTCACTGACAACAATAAAGAATTAGTCAAGAATTTATTGAAGCAAGTTATATAGTCATA
>WLWI01003526.1_pt1 | contig 13411 bp, 2 predicted proteins | sample 6701501 | NCBI WGS metagenome assembly WLWI01 (sample SAMN12718690, study PRJNA515312) | sponge metagenome | isolation source: marine sponge | host: Mycale hentscheli | place: New Zealand: South Island, Marlborough, Capsize Point | collected 2014-11-01
TTGCATTTGTGTTATTCTAATTAAAAAATTTAGTGGAACACATTTAATATTGCTATTTGAAATAAATTAAGAAGACATGTATTCAACAGAAAAAGTGTTTCGAAATGCAGTAATGGGAGAATTGAAAGTGTAATAAGTCAATGTATAGCAATTATATACAAGGACGTTTCTAGTCATTTCATTTAACCAGGTTCTATAAAAAACTTGATGTATATTTTGAAAAATATCCAACAGTAAAGTTACTATTCACCTTTTTTTGTCATTCTTCTTCAGTTTCTTGCATTGTCTTACAATTATGCAGATAAATATAGCAGCGATAGCTGGAACTGTTATGCAAAGTGCGAGAAACACACCTAGCAGAATGTAATTCACTGCACGACAAAATACATATACGATTGAGACGCATCCACTTCATGACATTTATAATTACCTTCTTCACAAGTATTTCCATTCCAAAGGATTGAACATGTACAATTGATGTTGGGATTTTGGCAAGTCCCTCCATTCTTGCAGAAATCAAGGTCACATATCGCTGCAATGAGTATATTATAGCCATTGTGCCATAAAATAATGGTTGTATTTATGATACTTATTGCATGAGACAGTACACAATTATTAATTAGATATTTTAATAGCATGCTTAAAGCATTTTCATGAGCCAAAGGCAAGTGAAAATACAAGCATGGGAGTGGTTAATGGCAACCCTATATACGAGTGCAACAAATTGTTTATCGTGCATTGGATGTTTTCCAAAACAGTGAAACCATTTTGCTTCATTCAGAGGTAACTCAGCATACGTCAAAAATATAGTTGTTCAGAACTATGCATTGGAGCATTCAATGTGCACCATTTAATATGTGAGAATAGTGAATAGTGAAATACTCGAGGAAAATATCCAATGTACAATAAATAAACAAATATATATATATATATATATATATACCTTGTCTGCATTGTGAGCCTTCCCAGTCACTAGTACATATGCAACTTGTGTCAGGAACAGAACAATTGCCGTCATTGTGGCAGAACCCAGGAGAGCATATGGCTGACAGGATATACATTGTTACATTATTAGCCTTTCAGTGAAGTAAATGACTACCATACCTGTATCACACTGACTTCCTTCCCATTCTGGTGGACAAATGCATTCAATGTTAGGGAGAAAACATTCACCTCCGTTTAAGCAGAAGTCATCCTCACATATTGCTAACATTAAATTAAGTCAATTTAAACACTTAAATTTCATGTTTAATTTTTTACCAATATCACAACGACTTCCCATCCAGTCCTCTGTACAATTGCATTGAGTGTTGGGATAGCTGCAGTTTCCTCCATTTAGGCAAAAGCCTTCTCTACATATTGCTAAGTAAACAAATTAACAATGTTTGCTTAGCCAATACTGGAACCACCACAAATAAACTTACGCTCAGAGCATATCTCTCCCCTCCAATCTGAAGTACAGTTACATACATTAGGAGTAACACACCTTCCTTCATTCAGACAAGATCGGATACATATAGCTACACATGTTCAACATAAAGAGTTATAACATAATGCCTTAAACAGAAACTGCACATGAGCACATAGTGTCTATGTAGCTATAAACATGGAAGTAAATCTCAAACAATACAGTGAAAATGAATACTTCCTATAATTTTTACCGGCATACAACTTGAAACAACAATCACATGCTGAAAATGAAACTGGAAAATACTGAAATGAAACAATTATGGATAATACAAGTATGAGTTTAGCTTCTAAAAAACTTACAACGCAAACACTATTGTATTGGTTTTGCTGATAAATTAGTTAATACGAGAGGAAGGGCCACTTGGGGGGAGTTTAATATGACTAGAAATCTGGTATGTTGTTTTTATGGTCAAGTAAAAATGTAAAACGAAGCACCAAAGGTGCAAACCCTCAGTGCTACTATACACTAGCTAGAAATTAAAAAATCATCTCGGACTACAAGAATAATTTATTAGCTGTTCTAATCAGGTACCAATAATAGCTTGAGCAATAAAAACAGTAGGTCTATCTTTATAAAAGAAGAGCTAAACAGGCCAGAGACACTCACCGGTATATAATTTCATGCATGCTGAAGGTTAAAAATACATTGGTCATAAGTTGGGTCCAAGTTCTAAGCAGACTTCAACTTTCAATTTTTAATACAATAGTTTCAAAGAAACCTAATTTATACTTATAAGTAAATGTCATAATAAATGTTTCAAGTATATATTTACCATTCTCACACCTCTCTCCTGACCATTCATTAGTACAGGAACAATTCCTATTTGGAAAAGAGCAGTTGCCTCCATTATGGCAGAATCCAGGGGCACATATGGCTACCTCACAGAAAAATTATAATATACATAAATTGCGAAAGAAATCAAATTTTCAAACTTACCAATTCCACATGTTTCACCTTCCCAGTTCTCTGTACAGTTACATGTATTGGGACCAACACATTGTCCTTCATTTTCACATGAGGCTGTGCATATTGCTGATATGAGGAATATCAAAATAACTTAGCTATACCTCATATAATATAAACAACTACCACCTTCTGTGCATATTGATCCATTCCAGCCCATATTACAAGTACAGGTATCTGGTAAAGTACAGTTCCCATTGAGACATGGGTTAGTACATATTGCTACAAGTTCACAACAGCATGAAATATTAAAGCAGAAACATATAACAGATTTACCTTCAGAGCAAGTATTGCCAGTCCATCCTTCTGAGCAGTTGCATTTATCAGGTGAAGCACATTTTCCATTAGCACATGGAGGATTACACACAGCTAAACAAATATATACACAGTCGAACTTAAATTATTCAAACTTCAATTATTCCAACACTTCAATTAACTGAACACCTAAAATCTAATAGCAGCACGTGCGGACATAAAGAATTGTTTGGCCATGACCCTTCATTTGTGCTCTATAATACATTTTCTATGGTGTTCAGTTATCTGAATATTTAAGTTATTTGAAATAACTGAAGTGATACAGTAAAATAAGCAGAATTAAGCTGTAATATGTTAAAGATACCAAAATAATCACTTACTAACCCGTTGCGCAGTCATGTCCTTCCCAGTGTGTGGTACAGGTACATGTATTCGGATTAGTACAGTGTCCTCCATTCATACACTCTTGCTCACAAAGTGCTAATGAACAATAACAGACAATTACTGAAACTATTATCACACTATTGCTGTAAATTTACGTTCACTACAAGTAGTTCCATTCCATCCTTCTGAGCAGTCACATATGTTAGGTTCTACACATCTTCCTCCATTTTCACATTGAGGATTGCAAGTGGCTATGAAGGTGACCATTCCATAGTCAATATAATGTATTACTAGTCATCACATTCTACCTTGTGTACAGTCGGTTCCTGTCCATTGTGAGTCAGTACACTCACAAATATCAGGTCCCACACAACGTCCTCTGTTAGAACAGTTATTAGTACATATTGCTATAGGGAACATGTACAATATTAAATTAACTCTCTAAATATTTCTAGACAATACTATTACGTGTAGTGCATGTATCTCCTTGCCATCCAGATGTACACCTACACTCATCAGGAAACACACACTGGCCTCCATTAGAACATTGAGGGCTGCATTCAGCTAAACATTGTTTAGTAAGTAGTAATATATTTATTATAAATCTTGAATTACCTGAATTACATCTGAAACCAGCATATCCTTCACTGCAAGAACAGCTACCACCACTTGCACAAGTTCCTAATTATATTTACTAGTATCTATCACCTCTTACTACTGCATTACATTAATAGTACACCTACCATTACATCCAATGTATATAGTGGTACTGCATGGAGCTAATGATTGAGTGCAGCTACTCAAAGTCTGTCCTGTACAGTTCCACTGAATGTACATACCATCATTACTATTTCTTATTTGATAGCTTGTTATCACACCTACAAGAGTAAGTGATAAACTAAAATAGTGTACATTTTCTCTCAGCTAAATTTATTACGTACCTGACTCACTTGTACCAAGTATATCCCTACAAACCATCTCTGTATGTATTTGGTTCCAAGTCATTCCACACACAGGGAGCAATTCCTGTCCAGTTGTACTGCCATCATAACAATAATGTAGAACTCCAGAAATAGAATTACCAGACTCTAAGGAGAAGGTTCCATTACAGCCTACACATTATATTTTAGATTAGTCCATTAGCTTTAGATTCATGCATTGCTGTATCTTACCATTGGCTGTTAGTGGGCAAGTCCAGACAGTTAAAACCACTGCCAAAAGGTTGATGAATATTCTCTTGTCAGCCATTATTCAAATAGTCTAACACCAAATTGGTCCTTCTCTTAATGGAACCTAATTTCCCAACATATATAGAAACTCTTAGGAAGTTCCCAACTCAACAACTTGTATTCAATACTAAAGTGTGATGACATGCCAAATACATCTTACAAATCTTGATAAGTGACCACAACGCTAGTGGGCTACTACACAAACTCTAACCATTATACTCTATCAGATCTTAAAGCATACTTCAGAAGAAACCATTACACTGTGAATTTCAAACAAATTTATATGTAGTCACAAACTGAAAAGCAAGTGTGTATTTTTCAAAGTTTGTTTTACCTATGATTGCTATGTTTCATGTAAGGCAGCATGCGAATAATACAGCAACGGCATGGATTATATACTTATTTGCATCCCATACACACATGTGTATACTATGAATACTGTTTTACAAATCTCTCTGTCCCCAACTTTGTGAATATCCTTTAAACTTTTAGCACCACCCTAAAATTCTTGTTCTAGCAAATAAAAAAATTCTTAGATAATTACACAAATTAGCAATGTCATTTCAAATGTTGAATAGGTACTTAGTTGTTCCTACCCTGGCACAACCTTTTAGCATAGAAACTGCAGAGGCACAAAATAATCCCTCGATCTTTATCTGTTGCTGAAAATGTTTTTACTTACTTTGTGTAGGTTGACTTAATTCCAAGATCCCTGTTAGTTAACCTTTGAGCTGTAAAAGTTCATGGAACGCTCATGCTGTGATAAACGATATCAAATAAGTAAATTGATGTTGTGTTTGCTGACTTTTATTTCCCCCAAAAAAATATCTATCCCCAAAGAATAGCCTGAAGACAAAAAAACAGAATGAAGCTTATCATAACTTCTTTGTTGTCATAATATAGGAACAATTTACAAACTTGTTTCAAAAAGATGCTCCTGGAAATACTACCCCAGATTTCCTGATTTAAACAAGGATAAGAGAATAAAAACATACGAGCAGTTACTCAAGTGTGTATGGCCTTTCCAATCTGAGCTCTACTTGCTATTGTATATAGCTGTCCTCAATCCGATGAATCCATCCACTTTCCTTGTGCTAGCCAGTAATGCTGATCAGTAATTTGCACAATTATTACTGTGTGAAGCCACTGACAGAATAATTCTTATGCATTTTATTCATCAATTGTTTTATGTCCTAATTTCCATACATTTATGTGTTTTACTTTACACTGGCAATAATGATGATAATGGGTAATGGTGGTATGGTCATATTACAGTACACGGTTAATTACTACATTCTTTATCTTGCATGAATCAGTAGTGACATAATTTCAGGAGTACTATTTGTTTTGTTGTATTGAGGGATAGAAAGTATCTACTGCAAACTATTATTCTCAACAAGATGTTATATTCTTTATCTGCAAAAGTTATTAGCAGGCTGTGGTACTTTCTTTCAAGATGACAGAGTTAGCCATTTAAGTGACAATAATACATGCAGTGATCATAAGAATATACATGGACCATCAAATATCCAGCATAGAATACATGTTGTGTTTGTTTTACAAAGTACAGCTGTACTAGCTTAGTGACAAAAGCACTAATCACATGACACATGCCTCCGTAATCTAGTTCTAGTTTCTAAAGGAGACACATGTGTACCCTTTTCCTGAGACTTGGAAAATAAAAAATAATTAAGGTGTTTATTCTAGTGATTTATCCCTCTTCCCAAATCTTACACTATGTAAACTTTAAAGATTTGTTTACTAAAAGCATTTCTCATAGTATGTATTCCCATGAGAGAATTACTTTCACTTTCGGAACAGAATAATGTTGTACTTTATTGTAAGCATAGGAAAACAACAAAATGGCCTTCTGTATCTGTAATTAGCTATTATACAGGATGCAGCCTATCATAGTAAATAGCTCTGGGGATTTACCAATGACAGAATCCAAATGCTAAAATGTGCCAACATATAACTAAGTTCTTAACTTGATGGACACATCCACTAGCGGACGGATAAGGTAGTGCTCGTACTTTAGATGCAAAACAGACATTAAATGAAAATAAAGGGGGAAAATTTTCAATTTATTTTCAGTTGCTGTTACAAAGTACTGAATGATTTGTTCTTGCTTTTGATTTCTTTGGTTAAGATTATGGGATGACAGATTGATCTAAGATGTGCCTGAAGATGTCAAGTATCAACCCCATGCATACTCATAAACATGCATATTTTTAGTTGCAGGCTAGCAAGAACATGATACCATCAGAGAACAACTAACAAAACTTATTAAGATAATAGCAGCTCGACAGAGAGAGAACCAGAGAGCAAATGAAAAATAGGAGGATATCATGCAAACTATACTGATCTATCATAGCAATTAGCCACTTGATTACCTGACTACTTGAAAATGCCATAAATAGAACATTGTGAGGTACTGAAATCCTGCTGTTAATTCTCATTATTAGTCTTTATATATTTTAAAGCACTGTTATATTGCAATACCAAATTAGCAGTTATGAGCTGATCACTATGACAATGGAATGTGATTATTGACAATTACATCGGAACCAAAGCCAAACAAGTGCTTTTTATATGCTTTCTACAGTCGTAAATGAAAGCAATAAATAAGCAGGATCTAGCTAATCTTATAAAATACTTTAATACAACGCCCTAATGTTACCAATAGTAAATAATAGAACTGGTATGAATATCAAATATAGCTATTGGTTATGGCCGGACTATCCCGGTTAAGAAGTAACGGCACCACCTGAAAGCTTTGTCTTATACATATATTACACAAACTCTTACCATGGCTAACTTCAGACGGGATCACTTTTCCTTTCTGTTTCATCATGTTGAATTAAAATTATTACATAATACCATTATAGAGCATATCACATCATTTATCATCAAATTAATTGAATTCTCACTCGAGCAGGTTACAAAGATATGTAAAAATATATCATAAACACACAAGCCAATTGCAGCTATTTATCTATGATGGACAAAACAAAAAGGCATTTATACTCATTTATATTATATTAGCTATCACAGGAAACAATAAATTAATCAAATCAAGTAGTTCAAATGCACTCAAATTAAAAGTCTATCTACAATGATGCTGTTGACTCCCTTTACAATACATGTTCTTGTCTTAATTATTGTCTTGCCACAATTTTCTTGTCAGATACTATGGCCTTATATCTCAACAAGGTGGAAGTTTTGCTGATATCAGTCTATAATACTCTTTGAGAGTAGTGACCTTTGTAGATCTCTCAAGAGAAATTTAAACAACATATAGAAAATAAAAACAAGAATATGAGAAAGATTCCATCCCCCTCCCACAGTGATAAAATCAGCAGCTGAAATGTAAACTTATCTTTTATAGTATATTGTAGTACACATGATAGTAAGGGTGACCAATCAGAACTACACAAGTGTTAAGGCATATAGCACAATCACATGCACGCAACATGTAATATGCAAACTTCATTAACCCTCAGCGGCATGCGCAAGAGGTAGTCATCCTGTCTGATTGTCTGTCTGTCACGCTCTGATTTGGGAGATTACTGACAATTAACCGTTGATTCAGGTATGAACTTACTCAGAACAAAGCCCTTTCGTTGTAGTCTGGCGGAGGCGACCCTTTACCTTCCCCGCCCACCAACAAAGAAGGTAAAGGGTCGGCTCCGCCAGACTACTTTCATAGTGCTACACTTTTTTTGAATTTCTGGTTAATTGTTGAGAAAACGCGAAGCTTTCAGCTCCGCGTAGGTACCAGCTTTTGTAGTCATTATAACTGGTACAAATTCAGTAGCTACACCTGAAACAAAATTACCAGAAACAGCTTAAAAAAGACAAGATGATGAAAGTGTTAGTGTTGTTTAGTCTCCTATTGTGACACCACAATAAGAACAGGATAATTTTCCTGACAATAAAAAATCTTCGTGATGCCTGACCATTAGGATGGTTTAGCTTCAATGAAGGTAGAAATGAAGAGAGAATGGAGATGAATCAGTCCACAATATGAATTTAGTTCTTGTTTGTGTTTCAGAGGAGAGGTTGAACTTCAGAGCAGGCCTTGTGGCTGTATTGTAAGTCCTATGCAGAAGGAGGACTGGAGACTCTCAGAGGATTCAATTATTTATTATTTTATTATTTATTATTATTATTATTATCATTATTATTATTATTATTATTATTATGCCTCCAACTGGCACGTCATAATCACCTGAGCAAATAATTTCTTGCAGCCAGCAGTGTAGTTTGCTTTATGTTCAGGGAATTCGTGCTGAAAATCTATACCGGTGTTTCTTGCCTGTTAGCTTCTTAGGGTTTTCCATGTACCATATTATTCAAGCTATATTAATGCCTGATAAAATTAGCTAGCAGATTGCAGAGGGGTCTGAGGTTTTATTGTAATAGCTAGGTAAAGGGTCTTCCCGCGAGACTAGTGTTTAGAACCGCTGAGGTTTGCATCAGTGGTGCTTCATTAACCTCAGTGCGCATGCGCGAGAGGGTTATAAGTCTTCCTTTCTGTTTGTCAATCTGTCTATCTGTTACCTAACCAGAGCTTCGCGTTTTCTCAACAATTTGCCCAGAAAGTAGCACAATGAGTAAGTTCATACAGTTAATTGTGTAATCTCCAAAATCAGAGCGTTACCAGCTACCGTCACATCGTAATCACGTGAGCAAATAATTTCTTGCAGCCAGCGGTGTAGTTTGCTTTATGCTCAAGGAAGTTAATGGAATTGAAAGAAGTGATGTATACCGGTGAGTGCTTCTAGCCTGTTTAGCTTCTTCTGCTATGAAGGCAGGGTTTCCATGTACCATTTTCATTGCTCGAGCTATATCATATTGATGCCCGATTAAAATAGCTAACAGATTGCTTGTTCTTTTGGTCTGAGATTACATTATAATAGCTAGGTAGTATTTAGTAGCGCTGAGGGTAGGGCCTGCCGGATTATGCTCGAAATTTTTTGAATTATTCTTTCTTTTTTTTAATAAAAAACACGTTATTAATTCCAAAAGAATAGTATGTTATTCCATACATTATCTTATTATTCTCTTATTATTCCAATTATTAGGAATAAGTGAAATAGTGATGACTGCAGTAGCTATATAAAGTTGGTACGTTATGGAATGAATGAGTAAAAGAATCAGTCTCTCTTACTGTTATACTGAATTACTCAATATAGAGGATTCAATATTTTGCTAACTACTCTTTCAGTGTGAGCATCCCCATAAAAATAGAATGGAGAAAACATGCTCTGCTAAGGCTGAAAAAAGTTTGAGGAGGAACCATTTAGCATAATTTTCCAGATGACTTGCTGACACTGAGCCTGAGCTGACAGCTCCCAGTATTTCAAACTTTTTTTTTCAGTACAATAATGAAGTGGCTAACACAAACCCGGCTGTTTTAATCAAGTAATAAAGATCTACCATTTCTAAATGTTTACAATGTCCTTGTTGTAAAATAAAATGAGAGAAAAAAGCACTATTGATTTTCTTTATAATTAAGGACTGTATGAACTGATTATTCTAATTTTATTTCCCTTTATTATTCTCCTAAATACCTTTATTATTCTAGAATTATCCCACTATGCTAATACCTTGTTTTTTTACATAAAGTGGGACTGTGTGCCACTCCCACAATACCTTAGTAACATCATGGCCAATTGCCCTGACTACCCTTGAATAAATGTAAACCACTCCCCTTTTTCCTGAATGTCACTATGGACCTCTAAAAACATTCTTCAATTATATCTGGTAAGGGAGTGAAGGTAGAATTTATATATATTGATGGAATAGTTGGCTAAACAGGCCTCCCTCCCTCCCTTGAACCAGACCATTTATTAAAGAGCAGTGCTCAGTGCCTGTCCATTCCTCAATCACGTCCTCTTCATCCTGTTGATTTGTAACTGTAAATGAAACTTACAAAGACTCAAGCACAACCATACTAGTTATTGAATGAAGAGTATATATTTTTTGTTCGCTTACATGATGACAGATATGGAGCCAGTCTGTTGTGGATGTGGCTTGTACTGAATCTTGAAAAATCTATTTATGAAGTAACTCCTCATCCTCAGTTCCCTGCAAACAAAAAGCCATGAAGTAATCTGAGATGATGATATTCACAACATCTGGTAGTAGCTGCAAAATGTATTCGGCTGCAATGCAATGCTTAGCTTGAAATAATGAAATGTAGTGGCTATAGTAACAGCACGATAGTCCCATGGGCAAGTGGAAGTTTTCACTTTAAAAAAAGTGAGGATTTGGATTAGGCTAAACAAATAAACCCAAAGCAAAAAGGACGCTACCCTAACCAAAGAGTAGCAAACGTTCTGAAATCTTAACTAAATGCAATCTTTACCCTATAAACTACTACCTCATAGGCTATGCTAATCATGATTACTTTTTTTACAGATGCAAATTACAGACACAGTTGCTTTTACCAATCTATTCCAAACACTGGTACAAACTTAAGAGAAGACAAGTTAAAATTTCGTGCTATAAGAACAGCTCATAACTTAATGTGTAATACTATTGCTGCAAAGTTTCCCTGAATTAAGTGCTTAGTTGTAATTTTGATTGCTCATTCATTAATCAATTGTATCAAGACATACTTGTTCTGCTTCGACATCTGGACTAACCTTAACTTGATGATTGGAAGGAGTAGGCAAAATTGTATCCACTGTGGTTCTGATTTTTACACTTTGTTTTGTCTTTATATATCTTTATAAACAGCTAGTTGTTTCACTTTGGGCTATTTTTGTAATTGTAATCCTATGTACGTCAGTAACACATTTAAAATCCATACAACTCACACTGAAGTTGATTACGATTATCATAATATGATAACTGTAGACATTAACGTGATATGAAAGTATAGTCTTGATTGTCATAAACAGTCCTGATTTAGTAGTCCAATTGGGAAATTAAGCTTACCGAAAACACATTCACTTTCTATACGTATTTTCAAAATACAACTCTTGTTAGAATTATCTGGTAGCTAGATAAAGTAAGGAGTCTAATAACTTGCACAAGAAATCTGGAATTTTGTGATACTGCACATATCTCGATTTATGTTTGATATAGTAGGACAAATATTCAGTATCGCATCAGGACACTTTAAAGATTTTGTTAAAATGACAATACACAAAGCTTATTCTTAATATATTAACTAGGAAAATGCAGCCCAAACCAAGTTAATGCTCAATCTATATCCTGTGGCAGAAAGACAGTATAGAGGCTACTTGCCAGGGTTACTATTATTATTTTAATTTGTGAATTTTTCTAGCTATAAAAAAAGAATCACAAATAAAACTATGGCTGTCAATATATCTATTCCAGTTTTAGACCTAATACAAAAATAATAACTATGTGTGATAGCAAGCAAACAGATGCTGTTTCTACTTTATTACAGGATAATTTCTTCATACTCAGGTGGTTTCTCTTTTCCTCTTGTGCTGACAATGTCCATTACCTCTTCATATGCAGGCTGAGCCAATGTCTCAAGCGGCTTGGCCACGACTCCATAAGCTACATTGGACACTCCTTTGAAAGCTCCAACAATCATGTATGCCTCATTCTGTTGATATTCCACGGTTTCTTTCATTCTATAGTATAATACACTGAAACTGGTCAGCAAATCCTACATGTGGTTACAGTTTAAACAGTGTACCTTGATTCCCTGGCTGTGTTTTGATGTAATGGATGCTTTAATTCTTCAGCACTATGGTGGACAGTGGCAACTGAATTTACTGCTGAGTTTCTAAAGTACATGTAAAAAGTATGGCTCATATATAACACTATATTTATACATAATTACAAGAGAAAAAGTCTGAACATTTAAAAATAATTTAAGTAAATTATTCTTATAACTTTAAAAATAAGTTAAAATTTATAATGTAGCTTTTTTGGATGTTTTTAATAGCAAATACTGTTTACTAATATTTAATGAAGACTAATACAAAAACTAGTTGGTAATGTTTATATTTTGCTTTAAAGTTTAAATGATGACTCGAGATATTTTGAAGAAACCTCGTAATGCTCTGATATCAAAAAGAATTTGTCTTTTATGGCAGAACTTTCTTTGTCACTCTCTGTAACTGGTCCTTCAAGTACTGCATAAGTATGTTCAGTTTTTGCCTCTAGCCTTGTAGAGACATCAGGGTCTTGCATATGATCTGGTTCAAGGACAGCATACGTGTGTTCAATGTCCTTATCAGAAAATCTCTTTTCATTGCTCTTCTCCACTTTCAACAAAGTATTATTAAGGATAGGTGTGACGGCATAATGCAGTGACACTTCATTTATTTTCTTTGAATCGTTCTTTTTCTTAGGAGGCATCATAGGCTTTTTCTTCTCAAATTGACCAATGCTACCCTCTACCTTCTTGGAATCACCAGAAGCTGCACTCTGCATGCTGCCATTGATATTCAGAGGCTCACTGTCACCAATAGGCTCATATAAGTGTGCTGGAGAAGATGCCCGTTGCTTTTGGGGGACGGTTACACTTGGATAATCATATTCATGAGTCTCTTTTGTAACTGGTTGGCTAACTATTGTCCGTGGTTTCAATGAAGTAGTATTTTTCAATGTAATGTCTGCATCATATGTAGGGTTATGCAATATAATATTAGTAGCTGAGACATCCAATCCATCATACACTGGATTATCCATACGAAAGGCTGGTGTAGAATTCCATAATGCATGCTCATCTGCAGCAGTTGTTTTTGAAACTGCTTCCTTGCTTGTGTGCTTATTTGGCACTTTGTTTGCTCTCTTGGTGCAGGTATTTACAGAGGCAGAAAAATTAAGTTCTGGCTTCTTTAGCTTCTTAGGCTTAGTTTCAATTCTTGGTTTTTCACTGGAATCGGATTGACAGGAATGTGGTCTGGACTGCTTTTCTATTGCGTTAATTTTGACACGTTTTAAGCCAGTTTCACTATTTGCCTTTGGCATATTCCCTGGGGGTTGTATTTGCTGTTGTGCTGCAATTGAAGAATGCTGTTTCCTCAAAGAACTAAGCATCTCTGTTGATTTTGATTTTTCTTCACCAATAGTACACAACAGTGGTCTACTTGAAACTACAATAGAGCTATTT